>Ga0247733_1000169_pt1 | contig 80217 bp, 81 predicted proteins | sample UWRJL043104R2_FD_180932 | JGI IMG/M metagenome (GOLD analysis project Ga0247733, IMG submission 180932) | Plant litter microbial communities from Arlington Agricultural Research Station in Wisconsin, United States - UWRJ-L043-104R-2 | ecosystem: Environmental > Terrestrial > Plant litter >...
TGTGGGGGATGTGGTGGTGGTGTTGTTTGGAGGAAATGTGCCGTTTGTGGTGAGGGGGCCGGATGGGGAAGGGCATTGGAGACTCGTGGGGCAGAGCTTTGTTTGCGGGTTGATGGAGGGAGAGGGCGTGGTCAGCTGGAGGGCAAGTGGGAAGGAAGTAGGGGAGTTTCACATTTTCTGAGTGGAGACTTTGTTCATACGAGGAGATGACTCGTATTGGGCACGCCTTGAGCGCTGTCATCGCTTTTCATATTCTTACAATACGGTCGAGCAGAAAAAGACATCTTCTACTCGAGCCTCAAACTATACTACAAATCCTGCAAGGAACGCGCTTACACCATAGTCACAGTCCTTACTGTAGGAATAGGATCGGTCTTGACGGTTCTCACCAGCCGCGCAACATCCCGCTTCTTCTCCGGCGCAGTCCGCAACTCCAATCCCGCAGCCTGCAACACAGCAAACCGCACAGCATCAACTCCCAACCTCTTCTTGTCCACAAATACCTCGGAGCTGCATCCGAGGATCTCGCCTACCGCACCACCCCCGACTGGAGGTTGAATCTCGGCTCGGATGCCCTTCATTGTGTCCTGTAGCGCTTTCAGGGAGCCCTTCGCTTTCATCTTCGTAAAGTCTTTACCAGCGGCATGTTTTATAGATTTCGACTTCGGTATGTATATTTTGTCGAGCTTGGAGAGTATGATTTGGTGCGGAATGCCTCCGAGTCGAAGGGACGCGAGGAGCGAGCGGTCCTTATCTTTGATACCGTGTTGGGCGTCGAGGAGAACGAAGACTCTGCGCAATTGCTTGCGGCCTTGGAGATACTTCATAATTTCGTAGCCCCATTCAGACAGCGAGCCCTCACCGTAACCGGGCATATCCACGATGGTGATGCCGCCTGTGCCGAAGACTTTGTCGTGGCCTGACGGGGTCTTGACGATGTTGACGCCGTTGCCGGGACCAACGCCGTAGAGATTCATCGTCTTCGTGAAACCGGGGGTGGAGCTAGTTTTGGCAAGGAGGGCCTTGGTATCCGCGTTCACAACGGCATTCAACAAGCTGCTCTTGCCCACATTACTCCTCCCTACGAAGGCCACCTCTGGGACATCGCTTTCCGGAAACGCTCTGAATACTGCAACCGATCTCAGAAACTTCGGTGCCGCACCTCCAATGAAGAAATGCGTAGCTTGTATTTTCTGCGCGATAGTCGGGGCAAGCGTTTCCCAGTACCAATTACAATCCTGCAGCTCCGGTGTTTCCAGCTTTGTATATGACTGCTTTGTTTGGGTCCATAAATTCGAGGGCTTGGAAGGCGTGAGTTCTGCTGCTTGTGCTTGTCCTCTTTCTTCCGAGATGGGAGCTGTGGACTCGACTTTGCGGATAGGACGTGTTCGCGGTGCGGACTCGGGTTGGCGGTGGCGCGAGAAGCCCATGTAGTTTTCGTCCGAGAGGTTTACTTCGAGAGAAGAGTTTGGGGCTCGTTGGTTCGGTGTGCCTTGCAGTTTGGGGTCGCGGTTGAAGTGCTTTGCGAGACGGAATGAAGTGCCTCTATTGGGGCGAGTTCGTCCACCTTGGCGGGGCTCAGTGGCTGCTATCAACTCACTCAGAGCATCTGGTTTGGAGGTTGAGCTTGTGGGGCTCGCGTGATTCGATCTAGGTTCAGATGCATGTTCTTCTGAGGCGGCACCTGCGGATGCAGAGTTGGTGTAGTTGCGCCATTGGGAGGTGACACGTGTGCTTTGACGGAGGTCTGGACGGCGAGTGATGTGTTGTATGCAGCGCTGGCATATATACGGCGTTCGCGAGGGTAGAGAGGTCATCGCAAAGTATAGTTGAAAGATGATGAAGTCGGAAATCGCGACCGACAGAAGTTCACGCGGGGTCCGAGCTTCCTCCGCAACTTTTCGCCGCACCACCTCCGCGAGCTTGACATCCACTCATCAAGACCATACCCCCGATTACAACACTCGCACGCTTCCATCCAGTCAGACCCGACTCACTACCCAAAGCAATGTCCTCATCAATCCCGCGCGTCCGCTCCCTCTACCGCCGCCTCCTCCGCGAACTCCCAACGCACCCCTTCGCATCCACAGCAACCGCACCCGCATCACACAGCAAATTCCGCTCGACAGCGCACCAAAAGCTCTCTGCGCCATCAACAGTACAAAAGCGCCTCCGCGACTCCTTCGTCAACCCCGTCTCGAAAAACGAAGCCGCCCAATTAGCGCAAGCCGAGCAATTCGTGCAATACGTGCAGGCGCAGAGAATGTACGCAACGCTCATTGAGCGATACAACCCAGGCATGGGCATGAGCGAGGAGGAGAGGGTGAGGTTGACGGCGAGGCGGGTGGGGATGGAGTTGCCGGAAGAGTTCAGGAAAATGATGTAGGGATGTGGGGCTGGGAGAACATAGGCACTCTTATCTGCAACAACATAATGGAAAGGGGCTGAGGGATAAGGGAAAGGGGTGTACAACACTGTTTGGAATAACCATGATCAAAGTCGAAATGCATGTTCAGTACTCATCTATCAAGTCCCATCGTACTCCAAACGCTAAAGGCGGAATGTCACAACTGGGAGGGTATGAAGCTCTTCTGCGCCTTTGCGCCCTGAACCAGATCTATATTCGTCCAATAATTCAAGCAGGGTCCCACCATGCTAATTCACATAGCCACCTCCGTCGAAGACACACATCCTTTTCAACGTCCAATTCCTACAACCAAGACTATCAGTCTAGTCCTCGAACTTGATCCCCTTCCCGCCCGATGTATCAATCAGCCCACCTCTGTAGGAACCCCTCTTCTTCTTGTTTTTCTCTTTGGTGAACCCTTTGCCCTTAGTAGGCGCGAGGTCGGCATATGCTTTGTCGGCGTAATCATACGCGACGTAGTCGTTGCTGGACAGGCGCGGATCCACTTTGGTCTCAGCTTTGATGCGCGAGAAGCGGTTCTCAATGTGGTTCTTCTTGGACTTCACGGAGCCGTTTGCGGCGGGCGAGTCCTCGTGCTTACGCTTGGTCCCAGACTCGGCAATCGGTACAGGCGAGCTAGGTGCGAGAGTTGCGGTCGACTCGGAGGAGTTCTTGCGGTCGTGAGAGCTCGCTGGAGCCTTCTTCTCTGTCTCGGAATCGGAGGAGTCACTGTCCGAGGAGCTGGAGTCGCTGCTTGATGATGACGAGTCGTCTTTCTTGGTAGTTTTCACAGCCTTGGGCTTCTTCACGGGCGAGGCGTCGGAGTCGCTGTCGGAAGAACTGGAGTCGCTGGATGAGCCAGAGCTAGATGACGAGGAAGCAGAAGACACAGATTTGGCCTTCTTCGCCTTCTTAGCCTTCTTAGCCTTCTTAGTCTTCTTCGGTTTAACAGCAGCTTCAGAGTCGGAACTGTCGCTAGAAGAGTCGCTTGAAGAGGAGCTGGAAGAGGAGCTGGAGGAAGAGCTGGAGGAAGAGCTGGAGGAAGAGCTGGAGGAAGAGCTGGAGGAGGAGCTGGAGCTGGAATCGCTGGAAGAATCCGAGTCTGAATCGGGAAGGGGAACGTTGGCAGCATCCGCTTCAGAATCGCTGTCTGACCCGCTAGAGGACGATGAAGCCGAGGAAGAAGAGGCAGACGAAATCGATTTCGATTTTTTGGCTGTCTTGACAGACTTCGCGCTTTCTTCTTCTGATTCGGAATCGGAGCTTGAGTCGGAGCTGGAAGAGTCTGACGAGTCGTCCACCGCTGCTTTCTTCTTTGGGGTCGATGCTTTCTTGGCCGCCGCTTCCTTTGGCGCGACCTTCTCATTCTCGGAGTCGCTGCTGGAGTCGTCCGAATCGCTGTCTGAATCGCTCTCTGAGTCGCTGCTCGATTCGCTGCTAGAAGCGGTCTTTGCATCCACATCCATAGCCTCGGTCTCCTCGCCACCGGTGCCTGCATTCTGCTCCCATTTTTCATAGAGCGTGGTCAACTTGGGCGCATCCTTCGCGGCCGCATCAGCAGCTGGTGACGCCTTTGCTTCGTCCTGGAGCTTCTTCGCCGTCTCTTCGTATCCATGTTCGTTCAAGAAACTCTGGACGAGGCCGAGGAGCGGTGCGGGAGCTTTGGGGTGTTTGGCCGCCTTCTTCTGTGATTTCGCGGGCTTTTCGACGCGGCCGGAGGTGACTTTGGTTTCTCTCTTCGACTTCCTCTCGCTCGGGCGGTCTCCGCTGGTCTTCTTGCTGCTAGCCATGGTGTCAATTGGCCGTTCGGGACGTGGTGGTGGTGTCGTGTGCAGTGTGCCTGACTGGCGAAAAAAAAAGTTGTTGCAGGCGGAGTTAGTTCAAGCCTCAGATCGTGGCGGGGGCCGCTAGCGCTCAAGACGGCTACCTCGACCCCAACCTACCAGCATGCGGGCCGCCCGTCTCATATACGACACCAAGGCCTCTTCGCACACGCCGACAGCAGTGCTGCCCATTCACCAACCGTCGCTCCCCCGCCACGCACCGCAAAGTCACCCGGCGGACTGTACTCGTCACCGCCGCCGCTCCAATCCTTGCCGTCTGGTCTTGCGACTGCGCCCGGAGCTCATCTCTCCCGTGGATGGCTGCATCCTCTGCAGCTTCCACGTCCGCCTAGGGGCACTGGCCTGCTGGCGCGCGCCGTTTATGGCCCCGGACTACGAATTACCACCTCCATACGATATACATCCCACCATAGACGACCATGGATGGCAACGCGCGGCCGCGCAACAACCAAAATCCCGCTGGAAATGTGAACCGCCCCAGCAATGAGAGCCGACGTCCCCCAGGAGCTCTGGGAGGGCCTCCCTCTTCCGCTGGCTCCTCATCGCGGTCTGGCCAATCCCGTGCTGAAAGATTCGAGGATGAGCGGCGGCGAATTACCTCTAGCTGCTTCTCTAAGATCGATGATAAGGGACAGCGTACGTTACCGCAAGAAAGGTATCGCGTCTGCTAATTCAGCACAGTTGAAGAGTCTTATATTACTCATATCCGCATAATCGAAGACGCCGCCTATCCGCAATCGCCCCCTCCTCCAAACGCGAACCCGTCAAGCAGAAAGGCGCGCATCATCATAATCTCCGTGACCAAGCTTAAGATGGTGAGGCTGCACAAGGCTCGAGAGAATGCGAACGGCACCTTTTCAATTGGCAAATCGTGGGAAATGTACCATCTCTCTGCCATTGAGAACTTCGTTCACTTAGTCCCCAAAAGTGAAGAAGAGGCTCTACACAAGCAATGGGCCGGCGAGACGGGGTTCACTGTCACCATATCGAAGCCGTACTATTGGGAGGCAAGCACGGCCAAGGAGAAGGAGTTTTTCATTGGAAGCATGACCAAGATCTACACCAAGTTTACCGACAAGTACGACCGGAAGCAGGGAAAATTTCCGCTTTTGATTGGCTTCAGCCCTCCCGAGCTTTCTGGACTTACCGAAGGTCGTCCATTTGCAGCTACAGAAGAGGGTCGTGTTGCCTTTGATACCTGGATGGAACCCTACAAACATCGTGCTCCTCCCCCGGACGACCCAGGTCCCTATGTAGAGTTGGAAAGAGCATTCGAGGAGTTGAGGAGGGCCAAAGGGCCGAACTCACCACTACCCGCGGGTGGACCATCGCCTAGGGACATGAGGCGACCGCCCGATGAGAGGAGGTTGCCGCCCCCGCGCGGACCTGGCCGGCCTCCTACCGCTGACGGGCCGCAGCGCGATGGGACGCCTCGACGGCCTGGCCCACCTTCGATGCCAAACATGAGAGAAGCTGGCCGAGGAGGGCCACCTGGGCGGTCGGAGGATGGTCGATTGCCGGGATCACCGCGCAATTTTCCTCCTGGCCAGGGTACTCCCCCACCAAGCTCTCGAGAAGGTCCTAGAACACGCCCATCAATGGAACAGAACCTGCGACCGAATCCGAGTCGAGAGAATATGGCGTTACGTTCGCGCCCGAGCCGAGAGCGACTGCAACCGTCGCCCGGAGTGGTCCCACCAATTCCGAACCCTACACCCCAACGTCTGTCCCCTCAATCGTCTCGTTCTGAATTGCGACCCAAGACCCCTGAAACTGCAAAATCTTCTCTCTTGCCTGCTAGTCTCAGTGTTGGCCGGCCACCGGTTCCAGAAGACGCACGATCACAGAACTCGCAGAAGTCTCAGGACGCATCTTCTTTCGAAGGCACATCACTGGGGAGAACTTCTACAGAAGAACGCAGACCAAATGGCCAGCCTGCGTCCAGTAGGCGCGATCCATCTCCCCGAGGATTGCGCCCGGGGACAGCTCAGAGCAACGGGAGCTCGTTCATGTCACGGAATGAGGAGCCCGCACCCGAGGACATGCCTAAAGCTGCTCTTCCGGAGCGGAGACGGCCGCAAATGGATTCGCACCCATCGCAACAATCGGCGCGCAGTGTGGACAGTTTCGGAAGCGGGCTTAAGACGGAATTTAACACACCCGCAACGTCACCTGCTCCGCCTATGGCCCCTCCACCCCGAAGAAGACCGCAGGAGGTTCCTGAGAGATCGACTCCGACCCCGACAGGCGAATCGAATAAGCGTGGCCCTGTGGAAACTGTAAAGTCGTCTTCAGAACCCCAGCCGCCTCCGACATCTCCGCTCCCACAGCTACCCAAAGCTGCCGAACTCAAAGAGCCAGAAAGTAAGGAACCACCTGCGATCACAAAAACTCAAGCAGCGAAAGACGCAGAAGCCGCAATACCTGTCAAGCCGACATCGCCCACTGAAGAAAACGAGGATGAGGCAGGCCACCGGCCTGGACTGGGCCCTATGATCAAGAAAAAGATTGGACAAAAGGACGCAGCAAATGCTTTTCGCAAGGCCGCTGCAGCTGCTGGCGCATTCAAGCCTCGAGCCGGCGGAGCTGCAGCGAAGCTCTTTGCAAAGGACACGAAGACCTCGGATGAGCCCGATGGCATCAGCGGTGTCTTTGTCCCCAATCGCTCGACGCCCAAAGAGGAGCTGGATAAGAGACTGGAACTAGAACCCAAACCCCAGCCTGATCGGACTTCCAAAGAGCTGCCAAAGATTGACACTGAAGTTGTTCCAGAGGTCAAAGTGTCCAGTCCCCTCTCGCCGACACCCATTGTTGCCTCTCTGAACCAGGAAGTGAAGCTTCCTTCTCGTCCGGCTACTCCCGAGGCACCTGCAGAGAAGGCGAAACCTGAGCCCGAGGTCGAAGCGCGGCGCAAGAGACGGAGGTCCAATCAACAGATTATGAACATTTCCAAACTTGGGATCGATCCGGGCATGCTTGACGAGCGTGGTCTTGAGTTTGAAACCTTGCTGGTGGAGTTCGGATGGGGAAGTAGCGAGCTCGCGGCTAAAAACATCGAGTCCCTAGAGTCTGACATCAAACGCGAGATTGCCCGCGTCGAAGCCGGCAGTTGGCTTAATCATCTCGAGCAGAAAGATGACCGAGTGGAAGCCGTGGAGAAGATGCTAGACCGAGCGATTGCTGAATGTGATGAACTCGAGGGTCTGCTGACTCTTTACAACGTGGAACTCAGCGTGAGTAGTTTTTCAGACCTGTTCGATACCTGCTAATTTTACTCGCAGAGCTTGAACGATGACATTGCATTCATCGAAGCCCAGAGCCAGGGCCTACAAGTTCAAACAGCTAACCAGAGGCTGCTGCAAAACGAACTCAAGCAACTTGTCGACACCATTTCCATCACCTCTGATCAGCTCGAGCCCCTGCGACGGGCACCTATCGGCAAAGTCAACGGACTCAAGGCCATTGAAGCCTCTCTGGTGCTACTCTACAAGGCTCTGATAACCATTGACCCCAGCTCCATCGAAGGCGGCCGTACTAACACGACGGAGGATCTCCGCAAGATGCCCGACAGCGCTGGACTAGGCAACAGCGAGCTGGCTTCTATGCAGGCCCTGCAGGAGAAAAAGGAAAGATATCTCAACGAAGGGGCCATGTTCTTGGATCGTCTAAAGAAGCACATGGATATCACGTTCGGCGCCGCTTTCCTGCAGACTAAAGACTCTTTGGCCAACCTCGACACAACAGCCATGCCCTCGACAACAGCCAACATTGAAGCTCACGATGCTGGACGCAACATGTTGTGGATGATAAGTCCTCTTATCCTGTTTGCCAAGGAGATTGATCAAGTGTCATGGGATGCCTTGATTCGCACGTACCAGACCCAAGCTGGGCAGATTTATCAGGATGAGATCCGTGATCACATCCTATCGTGGAGGCGCTTTGCGCGTAGACTCACCGGCGAGGAGCAAGATCTGCTGTTCACGGCACAGGAGAAGGAGGTCGAAAGTATCACAGGTGCTGCTAGGAAGCTTACTGTGAAGAGAAGTCAGACGCTCGCCCGCGGACTACGAAATGCGTCCGGAGACAAGGAAGGCAAAGCGGCCAAAATCCAAGATGGGAAATTGTTCGCTTTCGATGTCTTCTCCAGAATCTTGGAGGGCATCGGCCCCGTGTTGCTCACAGAGCAAAACTTTGTCACGGAGTTTTTTCATGCAACTTCAACAGACTCGGCCGATTTCCCGGAAACAGTGAATGCCGCCCCTCCCGAAGAGCGACGCGGACCGAACTTGTGGGTCCGGAAGCAGTTCGAGGCTGACAGGACAATGGCCAAGCGCGTCGCTGAAGTCATGGAAGACATCTTCTCCTTCTGGCCCACCGAAGTACAGAACTTGGTGGACTGGGCTGTCAAGGCCGATCCTCTGTAAGTTGGTGTCCAGACTTTCTTCGGTTAATACTAACATCTCATAGACAAGGAGTTGGTATTCTCTGCGCCGTGGACCGCAAGCTTGTCGAGATTGAAGATTCTAACCAAGATTTCCTCACGAGGAACCTGCAAAAGGTGCACGAGCGTCTCACTAGTCTCTTCACCCGCTTCGTCGACGAGCAGATCCGCGCCATCGAAGATACCAAAGTCAAGATTAAGAAGCGCAAGGGCGTCATTGCCTTTATGAAGACCTTTCCTCACTTTGCCATGGCGATTGAAAACATGCTGCCAGCTTCGAGCGAGACAGACCAGCTGGAAATTCGGCGGATGGTCGATGACGCCTACCAAAAAATCAATAAGGCCATGTTTGAGAGCTTGAAGGTTATTGCAAAGGAGTCACCAGCCGTAATGGCTACGCAAGGCCAAGGCGACCCGGAAGATAAGGAGGCACTCAATTACCACATTCTGCTCATTGAGAACATGAACCACTACATGGAAGAGGTGGAAGCGCGCCCCGATTCAGTACTGTTGGACTGGAAAATCAAGGCTCAAGACGAGATGAAGGAGCATATGGATCTCTATGTCGATGCCGTCATCCGGCGGCCGTTGGGTAAATTCTTGGTAAGATCTGTGTTGCCGTCTTAGAGGCTCTTGCTAACGTTCTCTAGGAATTCATCGAGTCTACAGAAACTTTATTGGCACAACGTGGCGCTAGTGCCCTCTCCATCGCACAGCGCTCCTCGCACTCACGCTCTGTGTTCAAGAAGCTGGTCCACTCGTACGACGCCAAGGAGATTCGCAAAGGCATCGAAGCGCTCAAGAAGCGCGTCGACAAGCACTTTGGTGACGCCGACGACCCGAGCATCAGCCGCGACCTCGTCTTTAAGGTACTCAAGGAGTGCGAGAAGAAATACAGCGATGTATATGATCGCAGCATTCGTATCAATCAAGATGTATATTCTGGAGAGGTGGAGGCGGATTGGGGGCCGAACGAGGTGTCGGCTGCGTTTAGGAGGTAGACACGATTCTGATATGTATGGTTTCTTGTATGCTGTTTGAGCGTTGCCCGACCGTGGGATGCGCTGTTCATTTGGCGTTTGGGAAACTGGTATCCCTCAGGATTGAGGGTTATCCATCATCGATCCCGTGTTATAGCTTCGTTCTGGTATCTAGCGTGGAGAGCGTACGCGCTGGTTGTATAAATGGTAGTTTTGTTTGGAGCTTGAGCGCTGTTTCTTACCACCATCGTAGCCGCGTGGATGTGCCTAGTTTAAACCCGCATGGTCGGACCTCACGGACGCCGCCGGACCGACCTATGTATTGGGGCGTCGGTGTTGAGGTCCGCTGGCCTAGAACGTGCCGAATGCGGTCCGTTTAAGCTCGTCTTGGCGGTACGATGACGGCATCGATCGCGGTCGCAAGTCAACCATCCTCATATCAGCAAGCACGCGACATGTGAAACGCAACAATGGAAGGAATGCGCCGCGTCGCCGGCCTCTACCCTGTGCCATAAAGACCTGCGATCCACCTGCACGCTTCCTAACTTACTTTGTTCTACAGCATTCCAGGCCATCGCAATGACACTCCTACAAACCCTCCTCCGCACAACCGCATTCCGCAACCCCCTCCTTCGCACTCTCGTCCCCACCGTTGCACTCGCATACGGCATCCAAGGCGCGGTTGCGGTGCCCTCGATCGCCGCGCAAACAGAGCGCTTTTACGATCTTAGCGGCAGCTTGACGTACCTCTCGTGCACGGCAGCGTCCTTGTTCATACCGTATCTGCGCGCCAGGGCTGCCGGGGCGGTGACGGGTGGTCTGCAGGAGTATTTGAGTGCGCCGGCGCCGGGACAGGCGGGATGGTTCTGGAGGCAGATTGTGCTTAGTGCGGCGGTGGGGATTTGGGCTACGAGATGTGAGGATTACCTAGCTTTTCCAATGACTTGTGTTAATGTGAACAGTGGGATCGTTTTTGTTTAAAAGGATCAAAGATGATAATGGCACGGATTCCCGCTTCGATAGCATCCGCACCTCGCCGTCCAAATTCCTCGTCGCCTTCTTCGCGCAAGCAACATGGGTCTCCCTCTGCACCCTGCCCGTCATCCTGATCAACTCACTTCCTCGGTCCGCGTTCGCCATGACGCGTCTAGCCAAGGTAACGAGCGCCATCCCGCAAGCCATCTCCGCGAAACCGTACTGGACCGACATCCTCGGCATCGCCATCTTCCTCTTCGGCATAACCTTCGAAGTCATCGCCGACCGCCAAAAGTCGCAGTGGTCCAAGGAAAAGAAGGAAAAGAAGCATTCCGAAGAATTCCTCACGCGCGGCCTGTGGTCGAAGTCGCGGCATCCGAATTACTTTGGCGAGATCACGCTTTGGAGCGGGATTGCTGTTGCGGCGGGGGGGCTGCTTGTGAGAAACTCTGCTCAGGTTGGACTAGGGCTGGGAGGACTGCAGGGGAAGATTTTGGTTGCTGGGCTGTGCGCTGCGAGTCCAGGGTTTGTGGCGTTCTTGCTGTTGAAGATTAGTGGAATTCCGCTTAGTGAGGGGAAGTATGATAAGAAGTATGGGGACCGGAAGGATTATAGGGAGTGGAAGGAGAATACGCCGATGCTTGTGCCAAAGTTTTGATGGAAGACGGCGGAGGGAAGGGGTTTCGGTTGAAAGCCGATGTTGTGGCACGGATGTGTGGGTGGTGAAAGGACGGTTCTTTGCGTCCGATCGATCATGGTGTATTTCCAATAACGAGGAGTCGTCACTGTGGAATGACTGTCAGGCGGTCTTTGGTTTTGGAAGGCTCGTCGCGACACAACAGTACTCATTGATTAATTAGTCTGCTAGCTAAATGGTGTTTTCTGCTTCCTCTCCTGCTTGTTCCTGGTCTTCTCCTCCCTTTTAGTCTACAGATCGTTGAAGAGGCTCTACACCTGTGCTTTCGCCTGCGCCTAGTTGGGAAGCACTAGCTTCTTCATCTTGGTAAGGATTGTGAGACTTTTAGCGTGGTAATAGTGCTCCTCCAGCGCTTTAGGCTCTTTGAGTTCTGCCGTTGCAAAGAACGTGAAAGCTATGCTAGAGGCGACGTGCCCGTGCACTTACTTAGCTATAGCTTAGGCGAGGATAAGAGCCTATACTAGGTTACTATAGAGGTCTCTCTCGGCAGCTTTATAGAGGCAGGTTGAGTACCATTTTGCGGCCGTTGTTTGGCATCGCCTGTGGACCCTATAAGCACGGCGTTAGCGGGATTTGGCACTACCACAGCCCGCTCGACTCTCAATCGCCGAGCTAAATGCTGCTCAGGACAGCCCGGGCACTCCCACGGACGATTTACGGATCAAGCTCGAGTGTACCTTTATCCTATAATCCGTACTTGCATCATATAATCCGTACATTACTCATATAATTCGCACATTTATCATATAATCCGTACATTTATCATATAATCCGTTGTACGCGCTACCTCATGACGCAAATATTGCAGATCAGATGCATCTTTTATCCAGCGACTGTCTGATTGGATCTAGTAGTTGGCCTCGATGCTTCCATTTGAACAAATCAGCCATCTTTGAGTTCTTGTCTCGTGGTCGGCCAGGGTTGGTGCTCGTATTCGGACGAGCATGAAGGCCGGAAGTCTGTTAGCGATTGATTCGACGATCTCTATGCCACGGACCTTTTCTGGGCCCTGGTTTTAACTCCGTGTCATGGGAGTAGAGGAGTTGAGGATGCAGTGGAAGAGGCTTTTGTTAACGTTACGAGCGCATTTTCTCTAGACTTCATGTATTCATTCATATAGGGGCACACAATGAGTATTTCGTCAATGCTTATAGACGAAAGCATTTTTCTATTATCTCTACAGTTGAAGGTTTTACGGTTGAATATTAGTTGCCCCATGCTGTGGTTGTAGATGAGGGGGGGTGGTTGATAGACGGACTTAATACGTTAGTTCCGAGAGCACCACGACAGGGGAGTGCCCGAAGTGAGACACCAAGAGTACGGATATGGGCATTGTGCACTTCAGTATGAATTGTTCGCTGCGGTGAGCATAAAACCTTCAATCCGCAACGATTATCGTCTCCGAGAGCTATACAATCTCGTATACATTTACAGCAATGGCCGATTCAAAGAAGACCATCGTCCTGATCACTGGAGGTAGGCTCCGTACCATCTACACACGATCGCTAGTATAGTTCCATGCTAAACGTCTGAACAGCAAACAGCGGTATCGGTTTCGAACTCGCAGCCCAACTGCTCGCCGATGCATCCAAGCACGTTCTCCTCGGCAGCCGCACCATCGAAAAGGGCGAAGCAGCCGTCAAAGAGCTGCAATCGCGCAAGCTACCCGGCTCCGTCGAGCTCATCCGAATTGATGTTGCAGACGAGGAATCGATCACTGCGGCGGCGAAGAAGGTAGATGCTGAACATGGGCAGTAAGTCGAACAACACATCTGCAAACCGTCACTGAGCCCTCCTAGTCTCGACGCCCTCGTCAACAACGCCGGAATCGCATTCGCAAGCGGAACCATGTTCCAGCAACTAATCGAGTGCTTCCGGACCAACGCAGCCGGTGCCTGGGCAACCGTTGAAGCCTTCGAACCTCTCCTCTCCAAGTCCGGCGGCACCCCGCGCATCATCAATGTCTCCACAGGCGGCGGATCCATCGGTATGACTCTTGACCCAGAGAGCCCTTTCCGGGCTCTGAAAGAGCCACAGTACCGCGTCAGCAAAGCGGCGATGAATATGGTGTCTGCGTGCCAGACGGTCGAGTATACGGAGCGTGGGTGGAAGGTGTTGTGTTACAATCCGGGATTTACAGAGAGTAATTTGGGGCCGATGAACAAGGTGGAGATGGGGGCCAAGCCGGTGGGTGGGCCGGCGGGGATGATAGTGAAGATGGTGGATGGGGAGATGGATGGGGATGTGGGCAAGTTTCTGCATCATGAGTTCCCGGATATTTCGTGGTAAACTGTCTTGTATAGATACTCTATCTTACCGGCAAGAGGTTAGTTTGAATGAGAAAGTTGGTAAATGGCGCTGTCCTCGTTTAGGTGCGTGCTGGCATGGTGCGAAGGTCTAGCTACTACTCTTGTATTGGCGGACAATTTTTGAAAAACTCGTACCAATAGCACCCTTAATCGCGGGCATTGTCTGAAACTATCGTATGGATGACGTGGGTTCTAGCGATATCATGCGCCTTTTTTGGATTTCGCCGCAGTGCGCAGCTATCGGTTCGAACTTAGCTTCAGGCACTTGCATAGGGCTACGTTACCACAAATGTGAAGTCAGGGTACAAAAAGTGTCAAAGAGAAGAGCTAGTTTCAAAGGTAACGAACCAGACTTTGAACCAAACCATTATACCAAGATGCTGGCGTGAATACTAAAGGATGCTCCTCCTGCCAACCACGAGAAACCCCCTTCCAACCATCCAATACCTCCACACTATACCCCAGAATAGAAGAGACGGATTGGTTAGGTTTACACCTGATATAATACAGGCCGCGGTATGTATGTCCGGAGTAGCGTCCATCTCCCGAACAAGAGTGTTGGTTGCATCGCTGACGACGCCTTGTGAGAGGGCAGCAGTGACATGATCTTCGGATGCTGTGGTTTCTTTGAATGCGACATTGGTAGGATATTTGTCGGCGTAGAGTATCGGTTGTTCGTAGGTAGTAGACAGTAGAGGTGTGGACTCGTTAGCTCTTTGTGAGGTGCGGATCCCTAATCTCACCACCACCCCAGAGAACGTACCCTCCCCTTCCCTACAAACCCTCACAATCCCCCAAAAACTCCACAAGCACCTTTTCAAAGTCCCCCGGCCTCTCCCAAAACGGCGCATGCTTCAACCCGTCCATCCGCACACACTCGCCCCTCCAAAGGTTTCCCCACTTGATCTCATCCAGATAATCAAGATTGATATACGGCTCTGCACCCCCATTGACAACCGCCACAACCACACCCCGCTCTCCCTCCACCACCGCTCTCTGATCTACCCCCACCCCCTCCGCAAATTTCCGAAACATCAGCAAGCGAGCCCGCCCATCCGTCCGCCTTGCACAATCCGCCATCCACGCTTCAAACGGCTCCCCCGCTGACGTCCTCGCAAAGTCTACGGTTTCCTCTTCAGTCCAGTCTTTCCGTCCCGGCAACCCCATATGAGGGTCTTCGAATTGAAAACCTCGATTGACCTGCTCCCTCCCCAGCGCGGGTGGCGTGCCGACGATCATGAGACCCTTCATCTCCAACCCCCGTGCCTCTCCCCCTTCCCCTCCCACCGACCCTTCCCTCAGCAATCCCAACATCTCAATCCCCACATGCCCGCCCAAACTCCACCCCAGCACCACCACCCTCCCCACCCCCAAATGCTTCAAGATATGCACCGCCAGCTCCGCATACCCGCGCATCGAGTACGAAAGCTCTGGATCTGGGGCATTGGAGCTCGCGCCGTGGCCCGGCAAATCGAAGGCGACGACGCGCCAGCGCGAGGTTATGCGTGGGCTGTCTTGGATATGGCGCCAGATCTTGGAGCTGGACGAGTTGCCATGCAGGAGAAGGAGGGTCGGGAGGCCGGGATCTGGGTCGGTCGAGGTGGAGCTTATGCTAATGAGGCCGTGGGGGGTGGAGAGGGTGAAGCTGCTGTTTGGCATGGTGGGGGTGTGTGGACAAGTGTAGGGTCTTGGGGACTTTGGTTTGGACAGCGCTCGTGCTGGATAATCTGTGCGAGTCTGTCCTTCGGTGTTGGGTTTGAGTCTCTGTAGCACGCAGGTGCCTTGAAGTGTGATGGTGGGGGATTTTGAACAAGTGGACGAGGCTATCTACGGGTGTAAGTTGTGCCTTGGGTGAATGAGGGAAGAAGCTTCGAGAAGAGAAGAAGGAGAAGGGCCCAGATACAACAAGGAAGGAGAAAACAGTCCAGTCGGAAAGCACGTCAACAACGACGAATCACAAGTACCTCAAGTAACGCACTTTTGGAGCATTACGCACTTCTGCCGAAAGGTTGACGTTGCGAGATGGGCGGTCACATCTTCCTGATTCGACCACGTGCATCTGACAAGCGAGGGCTACCCCGCTAGTTCCTCGTGTAAGGATACATGAAACGTGTTGGACACCCACAGGCTAGAGGTGACCGTTATCAGGATAATCCCACAACGCAGCTCATGGGTCGAAGGTGCAACACGTGGTGTTCTCATAGTTCTACCAGGTATACTACTCCACCTCCTCCTCTTCGTCGTCCTCGTCCTCGTCCTCGTCGTCATCATCTCCGTCTTCATCATCGTCTTCTGCATCGGAGACTTCTTCTCCAAGTTCCTTGAGCCGTTTCTACAACCTGTCAGTACTCATGCATTGACACCTCAGCGCTTGCTTGCATCACTCACCTTATCACGTGTCCGTTTCTCTTCCAAATCACCGAGGACAACGAACAAATCATCCAGCTCTGTTTGGACCGCCGCCCGCGCCTCTTCCTTCTCTTTAGTGGCGGCTTCAGCCTTGCGCTGCTTCTCTTCCGCGCCCTTGACCTTCCAAGTCTGATCTTGGAGTTTCGTCTTGAGTTCCTGGTTCTCCGATTTAAGCTGATCGATACTTGCTTGCAGAGTGTCTTTGTCGCTCTTGAGTTGCTTGATTTGAGCCTCGCTGTCACGAATATGGATTTGAAGGTTGCCTTAACTTGGGTTAGCGCGCGCGAACTCGTTTGGTGCACAATGCCTTCCAGAGAACACGTCTTCAGTAGGCGTCAAGCAGCACGTACCTAGGGTCTGTGTCACCGTCGCAATCTCCTCCTTGGTCCGCTTCTGCGTCTGCTCGAACCCTCGGACTGTCTCTAAAGCTTCCTGACGCGCCCGATCCGACGCGCTTAGTCGCCGTTCGAGCTCTGTACGGGCCGAAAGGGCGTCGTGAAGCTTTCCGTCAGACTCCTGCTTAATCTTTGCGACGGCTATAGGGGTTTCCTTCTGTGCTAGTTGCAGTTTGTTGTTTAGGGCGGAAATCTGGAGATTAAGACGGTTTTCGAGCTCGAGACCCGACTGCTTGTGCTCACGCTCTAGCCGTTTGACGTCAGCGTCGTGGTTTCTGTGGAGGTCCTCGTTGATCTTTTTGATGGTGCTCAGTTGAGTCAGCGACGATTCCTGCGTCCTCCGGTGTTCTGCCTGCTCTTGGTTCAAGCGCTGCTCTGCCGAAAGTATGTCGGCCTGTAGCTTTTCGAGTGTCAGACTCTTCTCATCAAGCTGACCGCGAAGAGAATCCACTAGATCCCTATCAATGCCGTTGTGTGATTGGTGGATCTCTATTACAGGATCCCGATCTATGGCACGTGAAAGCCGACTAAAGTTGTCTTTCAAGAAGTCCACAAAGGTCTCGTCGAAAAATACTTCAGGCATGCCCGAAGAGCTGTCCCGAGGGAGTACTTCAAAGTCCCTCACTAGCGGATGATGCCGTAGCTCGGCAATAGCGTTGAGGTACTTCTCGCGCCCTAGCTTGGAGGTAAGGATCGGTTGTAGGTCGCGTCGGGGAACTGGTGAGTCTTTAGTTGAGAACTCGTAAATGATGCCGAGCAATGCGGCGCATAGACCCCGTGTCACCACCTGCTCTTCGCCTGGCTTCAAGACAGCCTGTACTAGACTCTGAAGACTGCTCGCCTCTCCTAAAAAGTCATTGACGGCTTCAGCATCTTCAAACAGCCACCCTGACAGGAGCATGAGGTATGCGATTGGTATCCGCTCGTCGTCCCCAACTTGCAGGCTTGCGATCAAATGGGCTGTAAGCGTCTGAATGCATGTAACTACCTCCTCTCCGCTTTCTGCGTCACCTTCGACGACTTGCATCAACTCATTCTTCGCTTCATGGTCGTCAAAGATGAGATGGTAGATGAGAGTAGCGGCAAACCAGGTCCGATATGGGTCAATAGTCTGGGAACCCTGCGGTCCCGATATAAGAGTGGTCAACGCGTTTGCTGTTTCGTCGCCGCCTTCCAGATGGCCACCGATAGCCCTTCTCAGGAAATGGGTCCGTATTTGCGCATGGTTGAAACAATACGCCTTGATACACTCACAAGCCGCAAACCGTACGTCAAACAGCTCATTCCCGGCGGGCGTAAGCGCAAGGTCGAGAAGGGCATCGATGATGTAGACGGGGCCAACACTAGTTGACGAAGCAGCACCATTCGTAGCGGGCTCGACAAAAGGCCGGACCTGGAGCTGGGCGAAGCCCTCTTGTAATCGAGCATTCCCTCGTATCATGTCGGCGCACACATTCAATGCTTCCACCTTGATGGGGATAGCAGAGGCGGGATCGAAGGCCATATTGAGAATCTGCTGAAGCAGGCCGTGTTTCTGGAAGGCATTTTGATTAGGGAGCGTGCTCGTGCTGCCTTTGACAAGAAACATGCGGAGGATAGCGAGCAGACCCCAAAGATTCTTGTCGGCCTGAGGGCTGACCCAATTGTCCTCTTCTTCCAAGCTTGACCGCCCTTTCTTATTTTTCTTGGCGCCTGGTAGCAGTGCTGCGAGTCTCGCAACCCCACCGGTTTCGCGAAACGTAGTCTGGTTGGAAGCATTGAATCTGACGAGATTGGCGAGCACCGAAAGACAATCCTGAACCACGATAGTGCCCTGCGTGAGTGCCCCGTCCGCCTGTATCATATCAAAGACCTTGTCGAACGCATTTTCAAACACAAAGAGCTTCTGCAGTTCCGATGAAGATTGTGACAGGTCGTTTAGGAGGACAAGACCTTCGGTACGTACGGCGTCTCTCGGGTCGTCCAAGGTCCCAACTAGCCGTGGTGTCCCCAGGGGCGCTGTGAGGATGCATTCCTGCGTTCGTTCTGGCCGTGCGCTGCAGATGGCTCGGAGGAGCTGGAGAGAGTAGAGGCGTGAGTAGAAATCGGGTGTTTCGAGGAGGTCGAGGAGGATGGTTATGTTATCTTGCCGCTACCATAAGCTCAGCACAAGCGGTAATAGAGGGGCAGATGGCTTACTTGTGTGAATTCATCGGCTAGCCAGAGGGCGATCTCGTCGGAGGCCTCTGGGCTGTTCTCGTCCGGGTTGAACAGCATCAACAGGGTCTCGAGCACGACTTTGAGGGTGTCGACATCTTCGGCGTCCTTGGTGAGACATGCTATCAGACCGCGCAGGGCTCCCGAAGCGACCGAGGCAGGATATTCTTTGGCGAAGCTGCGGAGTCCGAGGATGGCTGCGCGGCGGTCTTCCAGCAGAGTCGCACTAGCAAGGCGGCCACTGAGCGTGCTGATGGTGTCGGTGGCCGTCTGTTTGGCCGGCGCCTGGGCCTCGAGCATTCGCAGCATCTTCTAGGAGGGTGCAGTGTCTATGGATTCATGGCGGGCTACGTCGCGTAGTGTCCAAGAATGTAGCAGGCACAGATCCGCGTCCGCATTAGTCTCTGATAGTAGTCGGGTTCCTTTCACGAGGCGGATCCAATGTGTGCGAGTAACCGTGGGCTACAACTAAAGTTAAGTTATGCACCAGTACCAGTAGTGGCCTCCACGCTGTCCATAGCAATGGGGGGTGATACGGAGCGGTGAGATGGAGCTGCTCCCGGCCAGGGATCGTCGGCATGGAATAATTTCTGCTCCGGCGCTAGTTCGCAGGCCTTGGCACTCATGAAAGAGTCTCACCTTCGCGCCTGCACAACTTCGTCCCATCAACGAACAACCGACACGTCGCGCAGTCTGGATCTCGGGCGCCCGCGAGAACTACAACCCGTACTTCGGTACGATTCAATCCCTGAATAATTTGCCCCCAGCAATCTATTTGCGCGGCTGCCCCTGGTGCCTTTTCTTTCTCTAGATTTCGTATTCCCAGACGGCGCATTGTCGCACGCAGTCGTCAACTTTCTCTCCGACTAACCCGCAGCGCCGCCATCAATACGTAGCCGCGCCCATTACGCCCGCAAACCTACCGTATCGCGCCGCATCGTAGCTCCGCGAGCCCACCGCAGCCATGGGTGTCCCCGCCATGTTCCGCTGGCTTAGCCAGAAGTACCCCAAGATCATCTCCACCGTCGCCGAGGAATTGCCCAAGGGCGTCGGCGAAGACAAGATCCCTGTAGATCGCACCAAAGCCAACCCGAATGGCGAAGAGTTTGACAACTTATATCTGGATATGAATGGCATCGTGCACCCTTGCTCGCATCCCGAGGACAAGCCTGCGCCCAAGACCGAGGCAGACATGATGATGGCCATTTTCGAATACACAGACCGTGTCGTCGGCATGGTACGCCCCCGCAAGCTGCTCTACATGGCAGTCGACGGTGTGGCGCCTCGTGCCAAGATGAACCAGCAGCGCTCTCGCCGTTTCCGCGCTGCCAAAGAGGCCAAGGAAAAGGACGATGAAAAGGCAGAGTTCGTCAAGATGCTCAATTCGCAGAAAGCTAGCCGCGGCGAGGATATCAACACCCTAGACGAGGTCATCGAGAAGACGTGGGACTCCAACGCCATCACACCCGGTACTCCGTTTATGCACATGCTCGCTGAGAGTCTGCAGTTCTGGTGCGCCTACAAGTTCACCACTGACCCCTCGTGGAAAGACATGAAGGTCATCATCTCGGATGCTTCTGTCCCGGGAGAGGGTGAGCACAAGATAATGAATTTCGTCCGCTCTCAGCGCTCCGTTTCCACTCATGACCCCAACACTCGCCATGTCATCTACGGCCTAGACGCTGATCTCATCATGCTTGGTCTCGCAACACATGAGCCCCATTTCCGCGTCCTTCGAGAGGATGTCTTCTTCGACTCCGGCAAGGACAAGAGCTGCACGCGCTGCGGTCGCAAAGGCCACATCCGCCCCAATTGCCCCCACCCAGATGATGGTGTGAAGCTCACAGAGGAAGAGGCTGCTCAAGAGTGGAGCACGGAAGAACATCCGCTTAAGCCCTACATTTGGTTGCATATCAATGTCTTGCGCGAGTACATCGGCGCCGAGATGGATTCGCCTGCCCGCAAGTTTCCACACAATTTGGAGCGTGCTCTTGATGACTGGGTGTTCATGTGTTTCTTCGTAGGCAACGATTTCCTGCCTCATCTGCCTAGTTTGGAGATTCGGGATCAAGGCATCGACCTCTTGACCAGGATCTGGCGAGAACTTTTGCCGCAGATGGATGATTACATAACCAAGGATGGCTATCCCAATATGATCCGCGTACAGCAGATTCTACAAGCTCTTGCTGGGCAGGAGGCTGAGATCTTCCGCAAGCGCAAAGAGGTTTCTGACCGCCAGGCTGCGAATCGCGCACGACGTGAGGGTCAGGGTGGTAATCGCGGGCGTGGTAGGGGCAACGCCAACGGCAACTCCGCACCTCCTTTCAAACGCCAAAAGGAAGACACTAACACCTACACCAATGCTGGCATTCAGTTCTTCTCCCCACAAGAAGCGCAATCGAACGCGGTTCGCGACGTGCACAACGAAATGATGGCCAACAAGACTCAGGCTAACAAGAGTGCGGCTGCTCAACTCAAAGCCCTGATGAAGGCGAAAGCCGACGGCACAGTACCTCCGGAGCCCGAGAACCCCGACTCGGAGTCTGCGTCTGCAGCCGACCAGGCAACGCCTGTGCAACTCGGAAAGCGCACCCATGATGCCATGGAGGCGGAAGACAACGGCACTCCAGGTAGAAGTACCCCTGTCGTCCCCGAGTCGCCCGTGCAAAAAGAAGGCGAGCCTCCAGAAGATACTGTCAAGCTTTGGGAGCCTGGTTACGAGGAGCGTTATTACTCGCAAAAGTTCGGCGTTGCGCCCGACGACCTTGAATTTCGGCATGAAGTTGCACGTCACTACGCTGTGGGTTTATGCTGGGTGCTCGAGTACTATATGCAAGGCTGCCCCTCGTGGACCTGGTATTTCCCGTATCATTACGCCCCCTTCGCTGCCGACTTTGTTGGCATAGACAAACTGGATCCGCTCAAGATGTTCGAGAAAGGCATCCCCTTCCATCCATACGAGCAGCTCATGGGTGTACTTCCTGCCGCTTCGAACCACGCCATCCCCGTGCCGTATCGTGTCCTCATGTCGGATCCGGCCAGCCCAATTGTCGATTTCTACCCCGAAGACTTCACCATCGACCTGAATGGTAAAAAGTTTGCTTGGCAGGGTGTAGCCATTCTACCCTTTATCGACGCGGACCGGCTGTTGGAGGCCATGAAGACGAAGCAAAACGAGCTTACCGACGATGAAAAGAAGCGAAACGAATTCGGCAAGGAGACTCTCATGTTCTCCCAAGCCGGCCAGCTTTTTGCGGTGGCGAACAAGGTCTTGTCTCGCAAGGGCGGACAAAAGGTGGCAATCGACCACGAGAAGAGTCAGGCGCTTCACGGAGACATGGAGCCTCATGATCTGTTCGTGCTCGATAGTCAGCTAGTCCCGCCGTTTGAAGTCGACGGGGAATCGGAGTTTGACATTATCCAGGACGGTTCCATGAGGTACGTTGCTCCCTTAATGTAAATGAGAAACTACTAATGTCACACAGAGTGTACTATGAGATGCCCGAGATGCCGTCGCAACGTGCGCACAAGTCGATGCTCCTCAAGGGCGTCAATCTTCCGCCAAAGGCTCTCAACGAGGGTGACGAAGCGGAGGTCCGCCGCAAGCAAAATGGCCGGGGTGGATACCGTGGACGTGGCGGCGGCGGCGGCAGCTTTAATGGAAACGGCCGTGGCGACAACCATCGGGGGAGTTTCGGTAATAACCGCGGAGGCGGAGGTCACGACGGTGGACGTGGCGGATTCGGACGGGGTGGTTACGACAACCGTGGGGGGTACAACAACGGCGGCGGCCGAGGCGGCTACAACAACTACCCCCCGCCGGTGCCCATGAATCCAGCTGCGCAGTCCTGGGCTCCACCACCTGGAGGCCTCCCACCTCCACCACCTGGCTGGGTGCCCCCTCAGATGAGTGGCTTCCAGCCTCCTCCGGGCTCGTACCCGCCGCCGCAGCAGCGTCCGAATTGGAACGCGCCGCAGCATGGTGCGCCTCCCCCTTCGCACTCGCATGGCAACAACACGCTCCGGAACGAGTCGTACTATCGAGACAATAACGACATCCTTGGACGTAATGGAGGTGGGGGAGGTGGAGGGGGTGGTCGCGGAGGATACAACGATCACCAGCCACGAGGAGACCGATCGGGTGATCGTGGCCGCGGAGGTCGTGGCCGAGGCGGTGACAATGGAGGGTATGGTGGAAGAGGAGGTGGGGGCGGGTACGGCGGAAACAGAGATGGTGGCTACGGTGGGAATGGGGGTGGCTATGGCCAGAACTCGCACCAGCGACATTAAGAGAGTGTGGATGCTTGTACAAAAAGACATTGATTCGTGTAAGATATGGCTGGATATTAGGTCCGCGTCTTCGGAGCGGAAACGCTACTTCCAGGGAGGTGTCATGTGCAGGGGTATGGAATTTAAGGTACCAGGAACGAGGGGTGTAATCTAGTACAAGAGTGCTTGAACGACCTCGTTGCATACCTGAGTACTTGTGAGAGAAAACGTTTTCCGGCGAATGCGAAATTATAGTTTTTGATCAGTTTGATTCTGTTTGCGTGATGGTCAATATTTGCATATTTAGGCTGTGCCTTGCACCTCTTTCGATACTAGAGCCTTCTTTGGTGCTGCGAAGCTGTGCCAATTGACACAATAAACAAAATTGACCACAGGGCCATATGTTTTTAACAACAAAGCGTCGAGGATCTCCGCTTCATTGTTATAATCAGCCCTACCATCTCAACCTCCTCAAGCACTTTAGAAACCTAGTGACGTCATTTGATGGAACGCGTCGTGGAACGCGTCAAAAGTGTTTGATCGGTAAGAGATCTCCTATTCTACTACGGTTGCCATGCGTTGGTTAACAACTCTTAATATCAAGGGCACAGGCTGGAGATGGTGAGGCGAAAGGAGGTAGCGTGGGATGGAACGTCGAACACGACGCGCTAGTGCGCCAAGCACAGGCCTTCCGACATTATTCTGCCCTTCCGTCGTAGTCTGCTCACCAAAGACTTCGCGATCGCGATATCGACGCGCTCTATACCGCCATCCCTCACACACCTCGGACGAACCTGTATCCATCTCGTTCATCAACGCGCGATTCGCACAGCAGATACCAGACGACCATCCGCCGCGTTCGGCCAAAACGCAACATGGCTCCCTCGCGGACTCACAAAGAGGACTCAGACGGGCCATCGACGGCTGAGGTGTCGGCCAATGAAGATGTGGAGATGCAGGACCAGGTCGATCGTGTGAATGGTTTCAAGAAATTCGGGGTGAGTGAGACGGGCTCGACGCGCGATCGCTCTGGTGAAAGCCACGACGCGCATTCACTTTGTTCATGGCAAACGGGCTAACAATCCAGGTACAGTACTATCAAGACACTCCCGACTACACGGTACGCACTCTCCACGATGGGCCGCATTACGCGCCTTTGGCACTAACAGACGCCCAGGACTCCGACACCAACCCAAACACCACAGCTAGCAGCGTAGCAGGCGACGCGCCGGCAGACGGGCGGAAGAAACGGACAGACGTCTACAATATGCGCAAGAGCATCTACGGCAAAAAGCACGACCGGTTGGGCGCGTCAAAGGTGCGACCTACCACTCCAGTTTAGCAAGCGACGGACAGCTAACACGAGGAAACTATAGGAAGACGATACCATTCGTCGATTCCGATACCTGCTCGGCTTGACGGATCTGTTCCGCCACTTCATCGACACAAACCCCAATCCGCGCATCAAGGAGATTCTTGCCGAAATCGACCGCCAAGACGCTGAAGACGAGGCGCGGGCGAAGAGCAGCAAGCTACGCAAGGGCGGCGCGGCGGCAGAGCGGCGGCGTAAGACGGAGCAGGAGGAGGACGCGGAGCTGGTGCGAGAAGAGAAACATGGCGGCCACAACGAGCTCGTTTTCCGCGAGTCGCCAGGATACGTCAAGGGCGGCACCATGCGCGACTACCAGGTCGCCGGTCTCAACTGGCTGATTTCCCTACATGAGAACGGTATCTCTGGTATTCTAGCCGACGAGATGGGTCTCGGCAAGACGCTGCAGACCATCGCCTTCCTGGGCTACCTCCGCTTCATCGGCGGCATCAACGGCCCGCATCTAGTCGCTGTGCCCAAGTCGACGCTGGACAACTGGAAGCGCGAGTTTGAGAAATGGGTGCCAGAAATTGATGTCATGGTTCTGCAGGGCACCAAGGACGAGCGCGCCGAAATCATCCAGGGCCGCCTCGCCGACGAGAAGTTCGACGTGTGCATCACCAGCTACGAGATGATTCTGCGCGAGAAGACGCATCTCAAGAAAATCGCCTGGGAGTACATCATCATCGACGAAGCCCACCGTATCAAGAATGAGGAGTCATCGCTGGCGCAGATCATCCGCGTCTTCAACTCGCGAAACCGCTTGCTCATCACCGGTACTCCGCTCCAGAACAACCTCCACGAGTTGTGGGCGCTCCTCAACTTTCTACTCCCCGATGTCTTTGGCGATGCCTCGGCGTTTGACGACTGGTTCAACGATCAGGATTCGGACTCTGACACTGTTGTTCAGCAGCTGCACAAGGTCCTCCGCCCATTCTTGCTCCGGCGTGTCAAGGCCGACGTGGAGAAGTCGCTGCTACCGAAGAAGGAGGTCAACCTGTACATTGGCATGTCTGACATGCAGGTCAACTGGTACAAGAAGATTCTCGAGAAAGACATTGACGCCGTTAACGGCGCTGCTGGCAAGGGAGAGTCAAAGACGCGCCTCCTCAACATTGTCATGCAGCTGCGCAAGTGCTGCAACCACCCGTATCTCTTTGAAGGCGCCGAGCCCGGTCCACCCTACACCACCGACGAGCATCTGGTCAACAATGCGGCCAAGATGGTCATGCTCGACAAACTTCTCAAGCGTATGAAGGCTCAAGGCAGCAGAGTTCTCATCTTCTCCCAGATGAGTCGTGTGCTTGATATTCTCGAGGACTACTCTGTGTTCCGTCAATATCAATACTGCCGAATCGATGGTTCAACGGCCCACGAGGACCGTATCGCCGCCATCGATGACTACAATAGGGAAGGCTCGGAAAAGTTCCTCTTCCTCTTAACCACTCGCGCTGGTGGCTTGGGTATCAACTTGACCTCCGCGGACATTGTTGTGTTGTTTGATAGCGATTGGAATCCTCAGGCCGATCTGCAGGCCATGGACCGCGCTCATCGTATCGGTCAGACTAAACAAGTCGTTGTCTTCCGTTTCGTCACTGAGAATGCCATTGAAGAGAAGGTCTTGGAGCGCGCAGCGCAGAAGCTGCGTCTTGACCAGCTCGTTATTCAGCAGGGCCGATCACAGCAACCTGCCAAGGGTGCAGCGTCCAAGGATGAACTTCTCACTATGATCCAGCACGGTGCAGAGAAGGTGTTCAAGCACCAAGGCGCTCTAGGCGATGGCGTCGGAAACAACATCACCGAAGACGAGTTTGAGGCGATTCTCAAGCGGGGTGAGGAGCGGACGCAAAAGCTTAACACCAAGTACGAGAAGCTCGGCCTGGATGACCTGCAGAAGTTTACCTCGGACTCTGCGTACGAGTGGAATGGCGAGACATTCCAGCCGAAGAAGAAGGACGTTGGGCTTACCTGGATCAATCCCTCGAAGCGTGAACGTAAGGAGATTGGTTACTCAATGGACAAGTACTATCGCCAAGCGCTAATGACGGGTGGCCGGACCGAGTCGAAGCAGCCTAGGATCCCTCGTGCGCCTAAGCAGGTCGTAATCCATGACTACCAGTTCTTCCCCGAGAAGCTGGCGGAAATACAAGACAAGGAGACTGCCTGGTACCGGAAGGAGAACAGCCTTAAGGCGCCTCTTCCAGATGGTCCCGACGAGGATCTAGAGACTCGCGAGGCGGACCAGCAGCTTGCTCAGCAAGAAATCGATAACGCCGAGCCCCTGACCGAGGAAGAAAAGGCAGAGAAGGAGCGCCTAATCGCCAAGGGTTTCCCGGAGTGGAACAAGCGCGACTTTCAGCAGTTCTTGAACGGCTCAGCTAAGTACGGCCGGACCAACTACGAAGGCATCTCGGAAGAGGTAGATGGCAAGAGTGCCGAAGAGATTGAAGAGTATGCCAAGGTCTTTTGGAAGAAGTTCAAGCTGCTCGACAATTGGCAAAAGCACATCAACGTCGTCGAGGAGGGCGAGAGTCGGGTGCGTCAGTCGGAGGAAAAGAAGCGCCTGCTGGCGAAGAAGATTGGCATGTACCGCATGCCCCTCCAGCAGATGGTCATCAAATACACGGTATCGACGACGAACAAGAAGGTGTACACCGAAGAGGAGGACAAGTTCCTGCTCGTCATGCTCAACAAGCATGGCGTAGAAGGCGACGCCATCTACGAGAAGATTCGCGAAGAGATTCGCGAGTCTCATCTGTTCCGCTTCGACTGGTTCTTCCTAAGCCGGACACCCCAGGAAATTGGTCGCCGATGCAACACGCTGATCCAGGCTGTGGTGCGCGAGCTTGGCGACGGCGATGTCAAGAACGGCAAGGGGAAACGGCCGCTCGAGGAAGAGGAGTCTGAAGAGGAGGAGGAGATGCCTGTCAAGAAGAAGGCCAAGAATGGCGTCAAGGTTCGTGGAGTAGCATTCTTTCTCACCATGAGTTTTCACTAACAGAACTAGAACAAGCAACTTGATTCCGTCAAGGCCAAGGGTTCTCCTGCTTCGGCATCGACCTCGCGGGCTGCTAGTGTTGTCTCGAATGGCTCAGCCAGCAAACCGAAGGGCAAGGGTAGGAAGAAATAGGTGCTACTTTGCCGGAATTGTGTATTGTAGCGCAAACGGCTTCTCCCAAGTTCGACGCGCGATATGTAACAGGCGTTCTGGCGTGATGGTCAAGATGGACGAGCATCCAGCCACGGGTATGGTCAGGCGGTGGTCTTCAGGTCTTCGCAGTGGTTGTTTTATTGGGCGATACGCTAGATGGCGTTCTTTATTGTAAATGTAGATTATCGAGTTTGATATTTCATCTGATGTTGTTGTTGTATAAAACGCCACAGCGCGTCACTTGCGGCTAGTGTGGCGGGGTGACGTCGCTCTTGCCCCACGATCTCCGACATTGAAACTCGAGCTTCTTCAAAACACCTGTTTACCAGTACCAACGTCTCTCACCCTAGTGACCAAGCGACGCCTACTTCTCCCGCGCAGCCCCTACGCTCACGTCTGCGTGCTGTACCCAATCCCACCCGCGTTTCGAACCTTCTCGAACCCTCCTCGCCGAGAAAACATCAAGCGCGCAAACGCATACGTTCCTACGCCCACACTTCACTCTTAGACCCACCACACACATCCAGTACCGACCATGGCGAATGCGGTAGTACTCGACGACGAAGAGGTCATGGAGCCCACGCTCCAGAACATCCTCGACCAGAAGACGCTGCGCTGGATCTTCGTGGGCGGCAAAGGTGGTGTCGGAAAGACGACCACTTCGTGCTCCCTCGCTATCCAGCTCGCCAAACACCGAAAATCCGTCCTCCTCATATCCACCGACCCCGCGCACAACCTCAGCGACGCTTTTAACCAGAAGTTTGGCAAGGATGCGCGGCTGATTGATGGGTTTGATAATCTGAGCGCCATGGAGATTGATCCGAATGGCAGTATTCAGGATTTGCTGGCGAGTGGTGGGGAGAACGCGGAGGAGGCTATGGCGGGGTTGGGCGGTATGGGGAACATGATGCAGGATCTTGCGTTCTCGGTACGACTTGTCTACGCGACGGGGGGAGTAACTGAGAGCTAACGTGTGGCAGATACCCGGCGTCGACGAAGCCATGTCCTTTGCCGAAGTCCTCAAACAGGTCAAATCCCTCTCCTACGAAGTCATCATCTTCGACACGGCGCCCACGGGCCACACCCTCCGCTTCCTCCAATTCCCCACCGTCATGGAGAAAGCGCTCGCAAAAGTCTCCCAACTGTCGCGCCAATTCGGCCCCATGCTCAACACCTTTATGGGCGCCTCCGGGCGCCTCCCCAACGGCGCCAACATGGACGAGCTTATCGAGAAAATGGAGGCGCTCCGCGCCACTATCGCTGAGGTCAACGGGCAATTCAAAGACGCCGACCTCACGACTTTCGTCTGCGTGTGCATACCCGAGTTTCTCTCGCTGTACGAGACGGAGCGCATGATCCAGGAGCTGAACAGCTATGAGATTGATACACATGCCATCGTGGTGAACCAGTTGCTTTTCCCCAAGAAGGACAATCCGTGTGAGCAGTGTAATTCAAGACGGAAGATGCAGAAGAAGTACTTGGAGCAGATTGGCGATCTCTATGATGAGTTTAATGTGGTGAAGATGCCGTTGCTGGTCGAGGAGGTCCGAGGAAAGGACAAGTTGGAGAGGTGTGTTGATCGTTTCTTGGGAGTTGGAGATGGTGCTAATGATTCGTGTAGCTTCAGCCAGATGCTCGTCAAGCCTTTTGAGCCGCCGGAGATGGCTTAGTGGGTCGATGATCTGCCAATGCCCTGCGTGATTGGGAGAGGATGGACATATACTCCGGAGATGGATCTGGGAGAGAATTGTGGTCTGAGCATTGGAAGCCATGTGGCATACGTTCTTGCAATACCCAGCATTCAGAATAGCGATTGCTAAGACTCCCTCTGCACCTGCTCCATTAAAGAACACGAGCACAACCTCGAGACTTCCATGAACACTATTGCATCCAACATTGTTTGCAATTTACTAATACTTTCGGCCACATGCAACAGCACGATACACCGCGTGACCTGATTGGCTAGTAGCAAAGCACATTTCATGCTCGCACGTGGCTTCTGCCTTTCTCTATCTACTACCATCGTGACTGCCGCGCCTGCATGGACATGAACAGGCGAGTTTTGGCTCTGCCGCTCCTGCACAAAGATAATCCGGAACGTACAACATGCTGTCTAGCCGTCTTCGATCATCTCCTTCTTAACCACATATCGTTAGCGTCGTACAAACAACTGTACCAGCACGCAATTGCGAGAGCTGAGTATGCGGCAACTCGGCAGTAAAATGCGGCGACTTTCCGCGCCGTTCCTCGCTCGCAACTCGATCGACGCTGTGCGCCTACCAATGGGATATACGGGTTGTGCCCAACTGCCGCTTACTGAGGCCAATCCAACCAAGCTCCGCGGGAATGACTTTTTCCCCAGCCTGTTCGTACAATAGCAGGCCGTACCGCACCCTGTCGGCTATCAGATCCCACTGCCCCAACGCAGTTAGCGGAAGCGAAAATCAGCACGGCTGCTGGCCATGACCAATGGCTGGCAATTGCGTGCGGGTGTTGTGGACTTTATGTATAAGGCGGGTGGGCCTGTCTAGAGGTTGTTCTTTGTTGCGTCCGCTATCGCTGCCCCGCAAACCAGTTGCTGACTACTCGTCGTCGTTTTGCGGGTTGATGAGGGATAATGCCGTCGCATAACAGAAGAGATGGACGCGTAGAGGGAGAAAAGGAGAAAGATGGTGGCCATATCTCCGCGATGGAAGAAGAGGCGGAGGTGGTGCAGGCGCAACAGCCGTTGAGCATGAAGGATGTAGAGATTGGTGCGAGGGAGGATGGCAATGGCGGCGGTGGTAACAATGGAAATGGGGACGGGTTGCCGTTTTCAAAGGCGAGGTGTATTGCGCTCGTTGTGACGGTTACGGGGGCTGCGTTCTTGAATGTGAGATTTTCCATTTTCCTTATTTCCGAGGGGACTGAGACGGCCATGTTCACACCAACACGCTTAATCACTATGTACATGTAGTTGCTAACAAACACAGACCCTCGGAGTCCAAAGCGCAGTCATCATCCTCCCAACCATCGGGAAAGCCCTCAATATACCAGACAGTCGCCAACAATGGATCGTCTCAGCGTACAACCTCACATTTGGCTGTTTCTTGGTAAGACGCCGATGCAACGCATGAACGAAACGCAAGCCTGACCAGTATCACCAGCTTCTCTGGGGCCGCCTTGCAGACGTCTACGGCAAACGCCTCATCTTCATCTGGGGCTCCGTCTGGGTCACCATCACATCCATCCTCCTCCCCTTTGTCCCCAGCGAGATCGGCTTCGACATCTTCCGCGGCCTGCAGGGTCTCGGCGCCGCTGCTATGGTGCCGACCGCTATCGGTATCTTGGGCGTGACGTTTCCGCCAGGTAAGGCGAAGAATTACGCTTTCTCGAGTTATGCAGCAGGGGCGCCGCTCGGCGCTATCATTGGCAACATCTTCGGAGGGCTGTTGGGCGAGTATCTCAACTGGAAATGGGTGTTCTGGATCTTCGGAATACTGGCTGCCATCTGCACGGTGGCAGGATACTATGTTATTCCGCTTCCTCCACCACCGCCGACGACGGCCGACGGAGAACCGATACCGACGACGAAACAAACAATCGACTGGATCGGCGGCACCCTCATCACCCTCGGCCTCATCCTCCTCCTCTTCGCACTCACGTCCGGCAACGTCGTCGGCTGGCCCACCCCCTGGGTCCCAACCCTCATCGCCGTCTCCCTCCTCCTCATCGCCGCCTTCGCCTTCTGGCAGCACCACCTCGAAACACGCACCACCACACAGCCCCTCATGAAGATGTCCATCTTCAAAAACATCCGCTTCTCCGCCGCAAACGTCATCATGATGCTCTTCTTCTCCAGCTTCAACAACTACCTCATCTACGCTACCTACTGGTTCCAGGACTACCAGGGCCTCAGCGTCATCCAGACGACGGTCCGCTTTATCCCCACAGGCGTCACGGGCGTCATGGTCGCAGCAATCATGTCGCAGCTTCTCTCCCGCATCCGCGCAGATCTCATCCTCACCTTCGGCACCATCACCCTCTCCCTCGCCTCCCTCCTCTTCGCGCTGCCCATCCCCCCCTCAACATCCTACTGGGCCTACGCCTTCCCCGCCATGATCCTCGCCGTCTGCGGCGCCGACACCCTCTTCCCAACGCTGACCCTCTACGTCGCGAAGTCGCTCCCGGCAGAAGACCAAGCGCTCGGCGGCGCGCTCATCAGTGCCGTCGGGCAGATTGGACGCGCGCTGGGTCTCGCGATCGCGACGGCCGTGCAGACGGCTGTTATGGCGAGGGAGAAGGGAGTCGGCGTCGATCAGATTGGGACTGGGGTGGGGGATGTGGGACCCTGGGATCACGCGTTGATGGTGGGGATTAGGGCCGCGGCTTGGTTGGATGTTGCGTTCGGGGTGACGGCTTTGGCGGTCGTGGTGGGCTTCTTTTGGGGCGCAGGGAAGGTGGGTGGGAAGCATTGATTGCATGTGTGTGTTACTGTTCTACTAGAACTGTTGTTTGTTTTGTTGGGGTGTGTGCAATAAGAGCTCGTCTTGTCCATTATTACGCTGGGAAATGACCCAGGGTATATCGTATATGCATGGCCCATGCCCTGGAAAGAAAACCAACGCCTGTTATACCAACGGGTCTGCTTTGACGGCCATGAACGTGCCTCCCCCAACGCTGGACCCTGGAACTCCACACCTCAAGCAGCTGCCCCTATCCATGCGCACCATCCTCTTCCCTCCCAACCTACCCTCCCCCTCTCGTCAACTCTAAATTGCCCAACCACCGCTCCACAACAAGAACCAAATGCCCCCACCTCACACTCCGCCACTCCCCCTCCCTAAGAACCTGCACGAGCAACGTCCCACAAAGATGCACCTCGTTCCTCGTCCTGACCAGCCGTCCAACCCGCTCCGCTGGTGACACGGGCAGCCTGTGCTTCTCGCCCCTCTCGCGTTGCACGGTGCTCACGCCAGGAAGCGATGACAGCGCGGTGTGGAGACGCTGTCTAAGCGCTTCGAAGGCAGTCTCTGGGTTAGAAGAAATTGTAGGCGTTGGGATGGCGAAGGGTTTGTTCTCGTTTCTAGGGAAGAACTCGTCGTCGAAATCTGCGCTGTCGCTGTCTTGGGAGGAAGAGCTCGATGGGGATGAGGTGGGGAACGAGCGAATGTAGCCGAAGGAGAGACCGTAAACACCCCATCCGAAGGCTTCGCCGTCTGGGATCCCCTCTTCGAGGATTTGCTCGACGACCTGGACGGTAGTCTTCCATAATGCGGTGAAGAGGTCTAGGTCCTCTTTTGCGGGGCCGTCGGGTTGCGCTGAGCCGTATGCGTCCTGGGCGGCGGCCAAAGACGTGGCAAGGAGCTGGGCGGAGGGCGGTTTTGCGATTTTGGTTGGGCGGGGCGTGGGTGTTCGAGTGAAGACTGTGGTGTCGGGATAAGTTGTGTGTGGGCCGTGCAGGCGGATCAGAATTTTGGCATGGCGAAGGAGGTGCCAGAATCTGGTGATGGGGGCGAGCGCGGAGCTCTTTGCGAGGACCTCTGCGGTCGTCGGTGTCGCTGGAAATGCTGGTGCTGTCGCCGGCTGTGTGTCTGACGGTTTTTTGGTGCCATTCTCATCCATTGCTGTCTCTGGAGGGGAGTCTGGAAGAGCAGTGATGCTAGCCATGCGCGGCGAGGTACAAAACGCTTCGTGAATGCTAGGCAGCGTGACCACTTGTTTGAGACAACTGGTCGCGAGATACCTCTGTCTGCGCTTTACAGGTTATGTATTCTGAACCAAGCAGGGTCGTGTCGAGTACACACAGTGTCGTTTGGAGAATCGGGACTTGCGGCGTAAGGTCCATCGGTGAAGGCTGGCGCAGTTGACCCAGATGCCAACACAAGACCAAAATAAGAGTCGCATGTTATGTGAATTGATTCACTACAAGAATGTGAAGATCCCGTTGTCGAGGTGCGACCGAGACATTTCACCTCCCTCGTCTGTCTCAAGCGCCGACTTTCCAATCACCGCGCGCTATCATGTACAGTTGCGCAGCTCTCAACGGTTCCAGATGTCACCGAGTATAGTGTCACTATCCCTCGAGAATGTATTCGCATAACCCGAATTTCATGTCGCACGGGCCAATGATGATGATTTCTTGCTGCTGCTGAGCACAGTACCTCGCGTGAAGCTATGGCGCAGACTTTCTCGCAGGTGTAGTCGAGGCGGTCCAGTGATCTCTTGCCTGACCACCACGGACTGCTGGATACCCGTTGGCTCCGCGTTCGTCGCTTCCATGGCGTCCAATGAGCGGTTGCCGATCCAGAATTTCTTTGACTGATTTGGTCCGCTGATGGTGGTGGAAGTGCTGCCGGATGTAGGGACAAGATCATGCGCTTCGATGCTGTTGCTGTATCCACGCCGTCTATTGCGCTTTTGCCGGGACAACTCACTCTGGTACGAACGATACTGTCTCGCGCGCGGTGGCGCAGCTGCGAGGCCGGTGCCCAAAAGGATACGCTGGAGGAGAGGTCTTAGAGTGGCCAGACATCCTGCCGTGATGCCGATTCCCGGTTCTACTGTTGACCAGAGGGCTACATCGACGGTTGCATCTATGCTCGTCAGTACTCGATGCGTATTTGTGCAAAATAAATACCTACAGAGAAAGTCCGGGCCGTTGATGAGTGAACGAATGTACTGCATACGAACGATTGTTGCTGTGCTCCCACTAAAAACGTTAATTTCCATGCTACTTGGAGGGCAAACCGACTCACATGGCAGCAAACGCAAGGATAGCCACGACCATCATCTTGGTTTTCTTGTTCATCTGCAGATCCCACACGATAAAGATGGGCAATGTACCGAAAGCCCAGTCGGCAAAGGCGTTCACAGCACCCAGAGCATAAGTGATACCGATGGTTGGGAGCTGTGGTATGCACTTGCTCGACGCTGGGTGATTGTTCCAAAACTCAGACACTGCGACAAGTCAGGACGATTCGGTGCGTAAGAGTCGCTGAGCTCACCTGGGATGCACTGGAGCATGACCAGGAAGAAGTACGCCAGACTAAACAGGACGGTGCCAGCCATCAGAACTTTGATGCACCATATGTGCCAACGATGTATGGCGACGCGAAGATAGAAGATGCCAAGAGCGATCTTGAGGGTGCAATTGCTCAGTACGTAGAGCAGTTCGCATAAGTACCAGAACTAGACGTGTTAGTATCTGATAGCGTTCCTATGGAATGGGGCTCACCAAAAGAGCGACCTTCGCATCCTCATCTTGGAGATCCCACCTATGTTGTCCGGTCCCAAACACTGCGGCTACCATCTGGAACGCGACGTAGACGGTAAAGATGAGCTACACAAATCAGCACACATGCGGCTCGCTGATATGGCAGCCAGGCTTACAACTGTGACGAGCATAGCAGTGTCGTCTTTTCCCCATGTCCTCAGCATGAAGCCCCGGACATAGACTCGCAGACTGAAAGTCAGCCATGTCAGGATGAGGAACAGCACTGCTACTGCTAGCACTTCGCCTCCGCGTCCCTGCATCGTAGCCCGTCTCCAGTATTATCGAGGCGCAAACACTGCAAATGTCGAATGGGTGCCGTCCAGTCTCATCAGGACATGACCGCGAAACACCAAAGGCGCGCCGTTCGAAAAACTGGACTACGTGGGAATTCCCACATTTTGATGAAGAATGGCTGAAGATGTCCAAAGTTTGCCGTCCGCGGTATCACTCTTGCGCTAGCAGCATGGTTCCACGGTTCGCAGTTGGCCTGGTTCACATTGGACAGATCTGTAGTCTATTCGCCAGAGCTTGTCGGCGCTTGCGCAGATGGAGCGAACCGCAGGTCGATGAGGGTCCGCCTCTGCATGGCAACCAGTAGCAGGCTGCGTCCTCCGCTTTGGCGCGAAAGTTTATTCAAAAGACTTCAAACGATAGAGGCGTGTGAAGGACTAGCAAGTCCTCCATGCGCAAGTCAAATCATCGCGGTTGCATGTGGAGATTCGCCAATTGTACATATACACCGGTCGATGTACGGGTAGGCTAGATTTGCACATCAAGAGATGGTTGATATGCCCTGCGTGGTGATGCCGCGAGTGCGCAGTAGCGGAAACAGAGTGAGCTGCCTGCCATGATTAATGGCAGGCGCATTGTGAAGCAGTAGCGTTTTGTACCTGCTGGAATGAGCCGTCGTCGTCGGTGTGAAGACCAGATGAATCAGAGATTGAAGGGACGAAATGCTGTTTGACGCCTAGTAACATCGGACGGGGACCGCGGCCTATCCCTAGGCCGATCTCGCCAAGCGTCGTGACCCCTCCCCTGCCATCCCCAGTGCAGATCCTGCATCCACCAGATGAACATGGCCGTTTTCAATTCCCCATCAACTTTTAGCGACGCCATCAGCTTTTCATCCACAGCGCTATCGCTAGAGCAATACCTGTGCCCCCGTCTTCCCCGATGCTTTCGTTTGGCTGGCACGGCTAGTCCATTGTCGCGCCTGTCAAAGCTCAAACATACTGTCGCGGACCCCAACATGGGCGCTCGCTAGACGGCCGCTAGGTGCCTTGATACGCGGAGAGATACACAAGATGCAGAAATAGTGCGCGTGGTGTGCTTTCGCTGTTTCATCGATGCTGGGTATATATCATCCCAAGCGGGCTATTCACGCGACCGTCGAACAACCTTTCTTTTCTTACTGGGTTGCGATGCGGACCGTATCAGCACTACTTTCGACCCGGTGGCCAGTCAAGCAATGCAAGCTCCACGACGATGCACACATAAATGATATCACGTGCCACACACGGAACCACCGTCTTTTGCTTCTGTTGAAGTAGGTACATCTTGTCGACCAGCTCGTGGCTGAGACCATGTCTCGTCATGTCTCTACCCACGAGCTGTAGATTGGCCATTTCTCTCGCAATGCCCGCCGTCCGAGACCTATTGCCCGACCCGCCGAAGTGAAGTCTGCTGCAGGCACCCGTCGGAAGACTTTGTCGTACCCAGAGGAGCACTGTGTTTGGTCAATCCAATCGCTTGTGCTCAGATTGGAGACCAAACACGGCTCTGAGCATACGCGCTGCGGCAGTGCTTGCGCGTTGTCTTGTACGGCTCACGCGTATAAAACGCGCCTTTTGTTCGATAGGCCGAGCTTGCTAATTCTCCGATCTCGACATATAATTGCATCAAGTAGCACACAGCCACGGTAGATTCGCCAGTCAATCTTGACCAACGCTATAATCGCTGCCTCTGTACATCCTCGTCACCTCCCTTGTATGCATCAGCCTTACCAGCCGTTTCCAATGGCACAAAACCTCCGTTACTACATCCTGCGCGAACCAGGCAATGTGATGGTCCCCCTCGTCCCCGTTGACCAACTCCCCATCCAGCTCCAAGGAATCCCTCGCCAGCTGAGCCATCGACAAATGTCCGAGGGCGGCTGGAAGTTTGTCGACGAAACGGCTGAGCCGGTAGTAGTCCTGCCAATCCGTCCCGCTCAACAGACTCTTCCCTTTCATTCGGGTCTCCCTCCTACACCGCCGAGGTTTTTGGCGCCCGACCATGGTGTTCGTAGCGATCGAGCTGTAACGGAGATTTCGGCGCATACCAGGGCTCTTCCGCCGATTAAACCTGCGTCCGCTCCTCAACTGTCTGCAACGGACCTGGCTCATGACCGTCATCGCTCGATGAGCAACGCGGTCCAGCAACGTCCGCTAGTAAGTACATTGGCCGAAAGAAAATCCTTTTTCTAACCTCGACAGTCTCTCACGGATAACATGGCCTCTGTCTACCCGCAGGAGGCCCTACATGCCGGCTACACGCGTCTCCCCCCCTCAGGCATCGAGCCGGACTCATCGAGGAAGATCTTCTGCAGCCACTGGATCAAGTCTGGCGAGTGCGCATTTACCGCCGTTGGCTGCAGGTTCAAGCACGAGATGCCACCCGTTGACCAACTTCGCAAGCTGGGCTTCCTTGGCGTGCCCCGGTGGTACAAAGAGAAGTCGGCTATCGAGAGCAGAGGCCTGACATGGATGCAGCGACGCATGAATGTCAATAAGGATGATGAGGAGGAGGACATGGGTGCCCTGGCACCGCGCGTATTCGATCCGTCCACGTTTCTAGGCTCTAAACCAGAAGTGGCTCCAGGTGGTTCAAATGTGAGGAAGGTTGAGCATCGTGAAAATGTCCCGCGCCAGGAGAACCCCCGAGCTCGTGTCCTCTTGCCGAAGAAAGAGCCCCAGAGCCCGATACCGGATCTCTTGATCGACTTTGAGACGGCCTACATGCCGCCAGCTACAAGCGGCACCGACTACTCAATCGACACGAGCAACTCCTCATCACCGCGATCGCCTGTCATGGCCGTGCCTCCACCCAAATCGAATACTCAACCGAAACAAGGCGAGCAGAAGAAGGAGAAAGAACAACCATACATCAGGCGCCTCTCGCAAATGTCCTGGTCCAGCGACGACGTCGCAGTCAAAGCCTCCAAACAAGCTTTGAAGCGTAGGAACAATCAGAAGAAAGATGCGAAGCAGACGTCTGCACCCGTGCCTGCTTCTAAACCAGGCAAGAAGCCGGGTCTCGCAATGTCGAAGCATGCACCCGCTGACAAGGAGTCTGATGCTGCGCGGAAACAGCAGGCAGTGGGCGGCAAGAAGGTGCCAGAGGAGGAAGTTCCACGCCAGTATCCTCAGGTTGAGCTTGAGATGGAGAAGGCTGGTCGACTGGATGATAGTTTGAATGAGAGTGCTTCTGGGACACTGGTGGATGTGTTGAATTAGGTGGGAAATGTTGCGGCTTGGTACGTGTTTGATGTTGGAACGGAGGAGTGTGGATGCTTGCATCGGTGTGCTTGCACCATCCGGTCTCACCTGGCGACAGTATATGGTCACTAGAAAAGCTGTATACAGTGTATGATCGGTATCGTTGTGCGTCGTTAGGCGTTTGCGTTTGGTCCAGAATGTTCTTTGAGAATATCATCTCTTGCGGACTCTACTCTCATTTTCAAAGCATTTTACCAGCGTCTGTTTGAGCCTCACTTCTGTCCTCATCGCACTCTTTCATCACTTTCAACCCAGCACATACTTATGCAATCAAATATTTCGTTCAAAACTATGTACATACGTCATCATCATCAAAACATTAAACATCCCTCTTAAACAAGATCTCCCCACCCGTAACCCCACTCCTCCCGGCCATAGCCTTCTTCAAAATCCCCGCCTCATACAGCCCCACAATCAACTCCAACAACATGCCATCGCACCCCTTCGCGGCCATGAAATTCACCGCCACAGGCAGAAACTCCTCGTGGCCCGTAATAGTGGAATTGTACGGCGCCTCGCCAATCGGGACCACGTAATCGGGCGCCTCGGAGAACCCAGACAAGCTGTTCAGGCCGAAGCCCGCTGGCGGTTTGGGATCAGTGAGGTACACGTTGCGGTAGTCTGGGTCCGCGGCGTCTGTGCCGACGTAGAGGAGTAGCGAGTCGGAGCATGTCACTGGGTCGGCGACGAGGACGCTGCTGTTGAACCAGGACATGAACTCCGTCTTGTTGGCGATTGCGCGCTCGACCGTTTCCGTCGTGTTGTCGCCGAAGCCCCAGCGCACAAGTGGCACGGGGTCGATGAATGGCCTGCGACCATCATGCGCAGCGGCGTAGTCGGCGTAGAAGGGGTCGCGGACGAGGGGAGTTTGTTGCTGGGTGATGAGGACGGGGTAAGTGAGGTTTAGGAAGGAAGCGATGGATGGGTTGGAAGGGTTGGAAGCGGCCCACGCGGTGGTTGTGTTGAAAGTGGAGACGTTCGCTTTGAGGAAGGAGGACACGTTTCCGAGGAAGTTGATGAGGAGCGTGTTGGCGATTGTGTCCGGGGCAGTGGGCCAGCCGAGCGTTTTGATGGCGGAGGGAAAGGAAGTGCTGAATGTGATGTTCTCCTTGTACATTGCGCCCGCGGCGGCTTTGAAGAGGACCGGATCGCGTGTGAGCAATCCGGAGGTATCGAGAGCAGGGCTCAAGGGCATGGTGTGCTCGAGGCTTACGATGCCATGGGACGGGCGATTGCCGTACACGCCTTGGACCTGAGCGGGATTGCGGACGCTACCGCCGGTGTCAGAGCCGAGTGTGATATCGAGCCATTCGTATGCTGCTGCACCCGCGCCGCCGCCTGAGGAGCTAGACGAAGTGTCTTGGTAGCCGTCACCGCGGGGGTTGAAGGCCTCGTGGTAGCTGACCCAGTCCGCGGTTGCGGCTTCGCCGTTTGCGAATTGACTTGTGATCATTTTGCCGACGATAATGGCACCTGCGTCGATGAGATTCTGGACGGGGGTTGCGGTCGCATTGGCGGGCGGGTACAGCCAATACCATGCTCGGTTTCCGTTGGAGGTGCGTAGACCCTTGATGTCGTAGATGTCTTTGATACCGATGCGGACACCGGCGAGAGGTTTGTCGGCGGTTTTCTGGTAGTAGAGACGAGATGGAACCGCGATGGCGAGATTCTGGCCCACAATGCCGGCGGGGAGGACCGAGTAGGCATCGTCAGAGCTGGCGGTGGCAGACTCGGTAAAGGCGCCGTTGGTGTCTGCGTACAGGCGCCACGCTTCGTAGACGGAGCCGGTAGCGCTGAGGAAGTAGGGGCCCGGCGGGAGGATTGCTGAGCCTGTGAGGATGGTGGCGGTGGTGTTGATTTGGAGGGGAGATGTTTGGTTTGCGCCGGAGATGTAAAGGGCTGTGTGGGTTAGTAGATGTTTTGATGTGTTGATTATAGCGAACATACCCTCTAGGAAGCCTTCTTGAAACACGTCGTCTTCCTCAAGATACTTGGCCGTTGCGCTAGTAATGTCCGCCGCACTAACCCCAGTGCCTTGCACGACGGTGAACGGCGCAAACATGGCATCGCTAAACAAGCTCTTGCATTCATCAACCGCAATCGTCGTAACCACCTTCGGAGGCAGGAAATACGACACCCCGCCCAACTCGACCGTAAAGCCCGTCGAAGACAGCTTCCCGCTCACCACAGCGCAACACGCAAGCGACGCAACCAGCAGACTTCGGAGACCCATCTTGAATACCTGTGAGTGAATTGACGAGGTGGTGATCCCATTTCGCAAGGGCGGGACGCAGTATTTGTACAGCCAGGTACTGCAGTTATCTTAGGCAATGATTCCGACGATCGAGCCGCGTCAGAGCCGATATCCAAGACAGCGGGTGAGGCCATATCATTCTATTCGTCCGGCGGCGCGTCGTTCCTGGGTCGCGGTCGCGACGGGGCGGGAGCTTGCAGGCTGCATCCTTCAGATAGGCAGTCGGAACGGAATCTGACAGTAAGATCGTAGTCAATGGGCTACATGACTCAGGCACGAGCCTCTGTAAGAAAATAAACGGCGCAGGGTAGTTCGCCTTACCATTCGGGTGCTTCCGAGGGTCTCTGAGGATGTAGAGCTCCGATGCCGATTGGACGATAAGTTGGCCATCGCGCTGTAGACTAAAGCATGTACGTCAGTAGCTTATATTTTGCTTCGGGACGCTCGGAAAGCTGCCGAGTAGCATGGACAGATATGTTTCTTATCTTGCTGTTTAGGTAGGAAGTGGAGTAGAGTTGTCGGTACGCGATAGGGCTAGAGCCGAGGTGGTTAGTGGCCGAGGAGCCGCTCTATCAACACCAGGACACCCCACCCCACATCCCTGGAGAACCGCTCGGCATGTACACATACCACGTTTTACACAATCCATGCATGTCATGGCGCACCGTTGGAAAGGCAACTCTAGATTTGCTATCTTGGCTATTCCAACGCTCCGGTTTTGTTCCGACATTGTACATTGTGGGGCTCTACGGCGAAGCTGGATCGAATGCGGTATGGCGAGCGCGCGAGGCCCGGAGTAAAGTGATAGAGCTCGCTCTCTTCGGTCCGAACGTGCTTCCGACGCTTGGAACCTCACTCTCCTCGCGAGGGCTCGATCCCCTCTACTGGCTCTTCTTCTGCTTGCTTCCGCTTCCCTTTCCAACACCCATCCCGTACTTGTAGATCAACGATCCCCCCAGATACGCAGCAAAGATGCTGACAGGTACAATCGCGGTGCTGAGCGCAACGTTGGCCGTGCTCGGCGTAAAGGCATTCTCGTTCCTCCGCGACCACCAGTTGTAAACCGCACCAAAGATGGTAATGTCGTTGACGAGGGCGTGCAGGACACCCGTCTGCGCCTTCTGGGAGCTGAAGCCGTCGCGCTGGATCACGGGTGATAACTCTATGGCACCCGTGACGATGGCGGGGATGGCGGTTATGATGGTGAGGATGGTCGAGTAGTAGGAGAGCGTGGGGAAAAGGGTGAGGGGGACTTGGATGTCGAGTGTTTTGACTGGGGGTGTTAGCTGGGTTGGAGGAGAGACATTAGGACCAGGAACGGTGCGTACATGCTGACGCGACAATGCCAGCCGTTGCGGGCGCAGTGGAGGCATAGTAGATCGCATCGAGACTGCCCGTCAGCACGGTGAAGGCGATGGGGAAATGAACGGTTGCTGGGTGCTTTGGGTGGCTGTGGTCGTCAATACTGCACGTCTTGTTTGTATGCGAGATGTGGGGGCTTACCCTGCCATTGTGCACGGTTGGAGTGATGGACAGCTGTTTGGACAGGGAAAGTCGTGATGGGCGTCTTTGGGGGCCTGGTAGAAGATGTTCACAAAACTCCGCTGTTGAGAATGCGTGCCTTCAAATATGCTGCCTTGCGGAGACCCGGGGGATTGTTGCACAGGGAACAAGACAGCCAATGACAGGCGACCTGATGTCAGATATTGGCGTCATCACTACCCGCAGTCTGTTGGTCCGAGGTGTGGCTGCACCTGTCCCGATTCGGTTAGCACGCACAGCCATCAGCCTCATGTTGGCGCATTGAGTAAAGACGACGCAATGGGCTTCGATACTGCCGACCCTCGAATTGACCCTGCACCTTGGGCTTACTTACTATTTAGGATAGTCTTACCATCTGTGTAGCCGAGTTGCCGAGTGTCGGTCTTTGAGTGACTCACTTCGAGGCCAGGTTACTGCTTACAGGTCCAGTCAGCCAATGTGAAGATTTGCATGTTCACATTTACTAAGTATTCCTTGGTGCCTATCCTTTCGATGTTTAGTGGTTACTTCTCAAGCAACACGAACTCTTGGACGACATGGGTAGACCCCCAAATACCTTGCCACCTCTCAAAGCATCCTCCAACGAGCTCGTTCTCACCTCACACATGCATCGAGATTACAACCTGTTCGTATGTCATTTCTAGAAGACCGGAAACAAAATAACTCAAACCATGCACCTAGTTTACAGAACCTCGCATCATGGGACTAATTTACAAGACCTCGCATGATGGGACCAGTTTACAAGACCTTCCATTAAGGGACCAATGTTAGAAGAGAAAGCGTATAAAGGGGAACCAAGTCTGGCTCTATCCCATCTTCATCAACACAGCTCTTCTCATCTTTCACTACACAAGTCCAAAAGACCAATCCTCTACCATGAAATTCTCCCTTCCTCTCCTCGCCGCACTTCTCGGTGTCGCGGCTGCAGCGCCCTATACGCCCCCAGCTGACAACCCCGACGGAGCCTACTACGTTGAGTTCGACAAGAGCGGAGAAGCCATCACCAAGCGTCTTGATGATTCTATCGAGCAACGAGCGCCTGAACCCCTCAGCTCCGGCGATCTCGTGACCCGCGCGGACAACTTTCCGGGCAACCCAGGCGCCTCATGCGGAGGCCGTGTTATCCCAGGACCTCAGGTACGTACACAAATTCCCCCGCTTACAGATTCCAAACCCAACCGTCACGGGTGAGTGGGAAAGGTATAATAGTAACATCTACTAGGACAACAGCTACTCGGTCGTGCAAAACTGTCTCGGTACATGGCTTGCCCAGAACAGCGGTAAACCCACCGGCGGTAGTGGCAGGGGCGGCGGCGTGTTCTACTGCCGCAACAAAGACACGCTGCTTGCTGTCTGCTTGTACGACCAGGACAGCATTGCAGGTAGCGCCGCCGAGATCGACACCTTCAACAGCATCATGGACAGGCAGTGTGGTGCTTGGAAGGCCGGATATGTTTTCATCAAGAACTGGAACAAGACCTACTGGCGTACGACTTGGGGCGAGGAAGTTTGCGGCAATCTGAATACTGGGGTGCGAAGGCAGGTTTTTGCTTGATCGCCACTGGGAGAGGGATGAGATAGCCTGCTTCTAACGAGGTGGTCTGATCTGGGGACTGAGACTGATAGACGTGGTGGGGGATCGAGAAGTGGGATCGTGGCCGGCCTAGCTAGATTGGAGGATTGTGTTCCGTTCGTTCGTTTAGAGCCACTTGAGGTGTGGCTTCGTTATACTGTTTGCCAGTACATCACATAAAATCATCATAGACTTTCGTTAAGTTTCGAGTTCACCGAGCAATTGAGGTATGGTTTCTATACTGTTTGCCACTAGACAAGAACATTACTCAAAATAGTCACAGACTTTCGTCAAGTTTCGAATTTCACCGAGCACTTGAGGTGTGGCTTCGTTATAATCACTACCACTAGACAAGAAAATCACACAAGATAGCCACAGAGAACACCGTAATAGCCTTAACTCGAAATCTGGAGCCTGACTATATAGCCATACACGTTCTATAGCTGCACACGTTCAGATGAGGTGGCTTAAACGTCCCAATTCGGTTAGCTTCAGAGGCTTAGCGCAAATTCGCTGCGTCTGTGCATCTAATCCCTCCACCAACCTAAGCTTCTGCTGAGCTGACATGCATTCCATCAATAATGACCCCGGACTTTCCCAAAGGTTCCACGCCGGTGCAGGTTGATTGGCATGCAGATCAGTACTGGCGAAATCGGCGCCTGTCACCTGTCCAGCTGCAAGTCCACGACATCCGTTTGGAGGACTCGGGATGGAAGCCCAACGATGAGATGCTGGAGATGCGCGAGGTCCTGACGTCCACTCTATTACCCGCATTAGAGCAGAGAGATGCCCTGCTGAACCAAATACCGTTCGAAGAGGTGACGCGGAACCGAAATGAACAGACGCACCTCAAGACGCTTGCTACCGAGTACGGCTGGATGAATTGTCTCCGAAGCAAGGGGGTACAGCAGAAAGTCTCCGACCCGCTAGACACGAAGAAATGCAGGTGGATCCACATCTCCAGCAAGTTCTCCGACTATCTCTCTGGCTGTTTGCTTGCGCTATCAGACTGGAGTGAAAACCCTGGCGACACCGTGGCAGCGCTTCACCAGCTGGAGCATTGTATTAATCAGCAAGAGCGCTTTTCCAAGCACGGAAGATACTTTGCGCCCTTCTTCCAGTACCTTCTCGATGGACATAGGGGCCCGAAGGAAGCAAGAGAGGGACCAATGCTTCTGAGTGTTCCGTTTCTAGATTGGTCGGTAGAGGGCAAGACGCCGCCGCTGCGGTTTCAGGTCGATCCGAGAGAGGGCTATCAGTCATCAAAGAGCTCCTCGCACCTCTTGAGGTCGATACTGCAACACTTTTATCGTCTCGAGGATACGGCGGACCGCGAGTCGCAGCAGGTGTTTACCAAGCACAAGCCGTGGACGACGGACCGCGGCTTAGATCTAAAGGTGCGCCGTTGGTACGGTCAACATCCGACTAGTCTCAACGTCGACGAACTTTGGTTGCTTGTAATCGACTCTCGCCATGTAGTCACCTTTTCCAGCAACCAATCCTGGAAGTCTCGGTGGCCGCCTTTGCAACTCTCCGCGCGGATCATGGAGATCTCGTTTCGTGGCATTCGTAACGCTTACATCAACACTTCGGATGAGCAGGACTACACGTCCACGACACATGTCATCACAGCGCTCAGCGGAGCTCTGGGAATGCTGCACCGGAGCTTCTGGACTGACATCACCCTCTGTCTCTCCGATCGCTACGCCAGCTATCTCGGCCATCTTCAGTACCGACTTCATCGTAGCCCCAGCACAAAGCTCGTCATGGATCTGCTCCAAGTCCAAGAAGAACTGAACATCATCATCCAAATCATGGAGCAGCAGACCGAGCTCGTTCGCGACCTGCAAGACACGCTGAACACAACGCGGAATCGAGGATCGATCAGCTCAACACGACAACACAACTTCGACGGAACAATACCGCGGTCCAACATCGCAACTCACCGACAGCTTTCTTTCAGCCACCTTGCAGACCCCTGCGCCCAACTCCTCGAAAACCTGCAACGCGAATACGCCGATCTAGTCGACCTACGCGAAAACAGCAACGCCCTGATCAACCGCACCATCCAACTTGTCAACATTCGACTCGAAGACCACGGTAAGGCTATTCTCGTATTCACTATCGTCACCATTATCTTCCTCCCGCTCAGCTTCATTTCCTCCTTTTTTGGTATGAACTTTTCAGACATTCGCGAAATGGAGAGTACGCAGCGGCTTTTCTGGGTCGTAGCAGGAAGCTTGACCACCGGGACGGTGGCTTTCGCGCTATTCTTGGCTTTCTATGGGAGTGATATCGTGGATTGGTTTTTGGGGTGGAGAGAAAATCGGAGAAGGAGGGCGGACGGAAACAGGAGGGATGCCATTCCGAGGATAGTGGAGAGAAGGAGTTCTGGGTTCAGGAACTTTGAGGTGCTGGATGTGATGAGGCCGCGGCAGACGGGTGTCTTTTGACATTCTTTTCGAGGACCGATCTTGCCTGAGACATGAGAGCCGATACGATGCGCAATAGTCGACATATCAAGCCGCGACTATACGGAAGTTTGACGTACAACTTGAAGCTGCGGTTCGATCCCTAGGCGATGTTTCCTTGCGCCAGAAGATACAGACAACGCATCGCGGAAAAATTCATACTGTTGTCTTCTGTCGACTAACGCGAGCCGGCCTTCGAAGCGATGGCAGGATCATTGGTGAACCACTCAAGTAATAACTTCGAAACAATTGGCGGTAGTGTTCGCATCCGAAATCGTCCACGGCTAAATCGCACATGATACATCGGATCTAGCGAACGAACGACTGCAGCACGCAATCCCGGTAGCAACAAGCCGAGCCGCTGTATAAGAGCCATCACCCACCGCGAGCGACTGCCGATCGACTCTTATATCGCACGAAATCTCCCTAAACAGTTTCGCCAATCTACAGCCCGCCACAATATGCCTGCTCACGCATTGCTGGATCTCTCGCCCTCATACCTCATATTACACCATGGTCCCCTGGCTGATCTCTTGCGCTACCTGATAGAGCACCAAGGGGCCGAGAGTTGTCAGCCAATCCGAGCGCGCGCATTTTGGATGACCCATCTATGTGCAATATCGTGGGGAAAAAGGACGAGCGTATTACCAGGGCAGTGTGACGCAAGGGAGGTCGTTCTTGTGCGGAATGCGAGGGGATCCGCTGGGCTTGAGGTAATCGACGAGGGCAGGAATGAATTGGACGAATAGCAGGTGCGGCATTTGCAGTCTACTCTCCGCAGTGCGGATCTGTGGTTGATCTGAGTGGATATATAATGTCCTGACGGGTGGTGAGCGAGGAATTTCCACGTTGCATCGCATCATACATCGGTCACTCACAGCAAAGCATCATGAAGCTCTCCGCCCTTTTCCTCGGTAGTCTCGCCTCGTTGGCATCCGCGCAATCAGCTGGGCCCTACACCGACGCAAAGTCCGGCATCAGCTTCAACTACTTCGCCGCCCCCACCGGCTACTTCTTCGGCATTGCACTCCCTGCGAACAGCACGGGCAACACCGACTTCATCGCTACCATCGGCGGTAAGGGGACGGGATGGAGCGGTGTCAGCCTAGGTGGTCCCATGCTGAGCAAGCTGTTGATTGCGGCGTGGCCTAACGGTCAAGCCATTGTTAGCACCTTCAGGAAGACTGCGTGAGTTCTTACCTTCTCTCGAGCACCTTCGTTCTTCCATCGCGGAAAGCAAAATTCTGACGCAGCCCCAGCAACTACGGCTCTCCTGCCGTCGCAACCGGCACCTTCACCCAGACCGCCATCGCCAACGGCACCTACGTCAACAGCACCCACTGGACCTACACCTTCCTCTGCAGCAAATGCATCCTCACCGACAAGACCACGTTCGCACCCACCGATCTGGCCCCGAGTCTGGGCTATGCGCTCAACGCGAATGCGCCGGCACAGAAGACGAGTCCTGCGAGCCCGCTGGCGAAGCACACGTCGCAGGGACAGGCCAAGTTTGATTTGAAGGCGGCGCAGAGTCCGAACTTTGCTGCTTGGAAGGGGTGGGCCGGTGCACCGGTTGTCAAGAAAACTGAAAGGCCGTTCATAGGATAGGAATGTGCGTGAAGATGGGAGGAAAGAAAAGGAGAAGGGGCTTAGGGGAGGGATGTATACGAGAGTGTGGTGGGAGGATATACACACCGATCAGAATACGAACTACAGGAGACGCGTACTTCGCCAGCATCTCCATGTATAGTCTTATTACTTACACAGTCATTGCGAAGCAGGAACTCTGCACATGTAGTCGTCGAAATCATGTCTCCACATGCGTTTTAGTGTTCCACCAGTCAGAAGGCTTGCCAACGTCAAGGCTAACCCAACCACAACACGACCAACCCCCAAGAACTCAAATCCTCCCCTCCCCAAAGACAATCCACCCACCAACCTCTCCAAATACAGCAACCCATCCAAGAACCCTTTTACACCTCCGAACCCCAGATCGGCACTCACCATCTCCCGTTCAGATTTAGCCTGAACGCTCCCAAATAGATTGCTCCGTCGCTCGGATCCCGGAGCGCATCGCAGCGCCTAACTACCTCAATGCGAGCCGACTACTGTACGTTATATTGTGCAGCTGTATAGGCGTCGCCCCGCCATTGGCCGCGAGAAAGGTAGAGTGAACCCCGGTGCGGATGCGTTACTCCTTTCGCGGGATTTGGCTGCATCGTGAGCATTCGGTGACACATGAGGCGCACCTTACGATGGAGCGTTGTGCTTTTTGGGGCAGTGTTCGAGGCGGTGCTTCGGGGCCGTGGGAGAGTTTGACGAGATGTGTGGAGGTGGTGTAGTATTGGATTCAAATAGGCGCCGGCGGACCATCTTACCTGCTCGTACAGTGGACGAGAAGCACTGTTGTGGGAAACAGGGTATATAATACTACATCGGGACCGGTCCTCCAGCGTACAGTCTTCCTTCAGCCCGCCGATCCGTGTGACGACCTTTACCCCGGAAAACAAAGCACCTTGCTTTCAGCCTCCAGGCTCCAGATTCCGGCATCTGCGATTTGCGGGGCTACGATCGTTTTCCCTGCGTCTTTCTTTTCGCCCACCTTTTGCCCCTTCTTATCTTCGTTTCGATCTTTCAGCCCCTTCAGAACGGTTAGGAAGTCTATCTCTAAGCACTCGCTTGTTCGGTCGGCGACTCGCTTCCAGGCATTGGTCATGCCTCCACACAGTCGATCCCCAGTCCTCGGACTCCTCGCGTTGGCACTGTCGGCGGCTCTGTTCGAGGGTGCCGCGGCGCAGAATCAAACCTACATCGAGCGCATAGCAGATGTGAATACGGAGTGTAAAACGTGTTCGCACACGCTGTGCCCGAATAAGCTGTATTATGGACAGGAGGACCCATTGAACGTCACGTGTTGGACGATAGGGACTAAGATCATGGGGGACAAGTAAGTTGTGTCTTTCTGTTCGAGATTGTGGGCGTGCTTGTCGAAGACAAACGGTGTGGAATGTTCGCAAGCTGACTTTTGCGCGTAGACTGTGGCTAGGAACAGATAAGGGCTGCTACGTGACGCAATACGACGTGTCAGATTTCGACGGCGACTGTACCGTCCCCCAAATCCCCTCCCCAAGACCCCTCCTAACATCTCCAAAATAGACACAGAAGCGCTCCCCTACTGCGGCCGCGACTCTGAAGAACAAGACCTCACCATCGAAGACGCGACCATCCGCTACAAAGCCGAATGTCGCATATGCCCCGAAATAAACTGCGACGTATGGGCTTACCTCAAAGAAGACACCGACGTCGAACTCACATGCTGGACTGCCAACGGGCAGGTCGTCATCGACGACCCCTACTGGCACAAAACAACGAACAACTGCTACGTCTCGCAGAAGCATTTGTACAGCAAGCCGGATGTCACGTACTTGGACTGGTGTGGCCCGATCCCTCTGCTCGAGACGGAGAAGCACTGGAATGAGAATGGGACGAGTGAGATCGATGCCGAGGGCGAGACTGAGGCCTTGGAGCAGCGTGACCCAGAGCCAAAGGTCATGGCGCCGAGTTACCTCATCAATGTCACTGTGGGCGAGGACTTTGCGAATTGCCACTCCCAACCCGACGCAAAAAGTCGCGTGGAGAAGCGATATGTCTTTAACCAGCAGGTGTGGTTGCAGTGCATCACCGAGCGGAATGGAACGTACTGGAGCGAAACTATCGACTTCTGCTATGTGAACAGCAAGGACTTTTGGGAGAGTCCAGAGGGCGATTGTGAGTACTCTTCGATACCCACCTCCGGAGCTTGAGCTATGCAGAAGAAGTTTGAGACAAGTGGAATCGAGTCGATTGACTAGTTGTTTTATAAATTGGAAGGCGGCTAACGTATTCGGTGGTAGTCTATCGAAATCCCAGATGTGAGTTGTTTGAGGATCCACCTGAGGATGGACCGGCAGACCCGGACGAGGGGGACAAGCCGTGAAATTGTCTGCGTGGTGCAGTATCCAACTGCAATGGTGAGATGGGTATGTGGGAACAAGCTGTACAATAGCAATCGACATAGCATAGCTGCGGTCATCGTCGCCAGTGAAATGGTGAAGCGAAAGAAGTGGGATTCCGACCAAAGATATAATGAGAGACTTCATGCTATGCAAATATGCTGGAACGAAGATGAAACAAGTTCTTGAACTATGGTGCTCCGATTTATGTGTGCCTCTAAGATGCTTGATATTGCCGCCCGGCTTATTGAACGCATTCAAACCCTGCGTTTTTCCTTCCGTGATACTCGAATACATTGTTTCCCATGATCCCCGCCATGAATATTGATTAAAGTAAGAAAGAGACAAGATTGACCTGCTGAGATTGAATGAGAATTCCGAAGGTATACTTTCACAGGGTAAACAAAGCAAGCAGATGAGCACGAGGTGGGCAATACATCAGTAAAAGACCGAGGCATTGCCCCTTTCCCCACCCACACGCCGTTGCAGTGATAGATGCTGAAGATGCCATTACCGAAACGTTGACATAGTATGCGGTTGATCGCGAATGTTGTTGAGATAGATTGCCGTAGGGGGCGTTGTCGAAGAGAGCTGTCATCAAGTCGTGTGCGCCGTTGGTATCGTAACGTCGTGAATAATAGTATGAAGCGTGGTGTACATAGACGTGACACCCGGATGGATGGTGGTGTATTTGGAAGCGGGAGAAGTCGAAAAGGGCGCTCAAGCCACGCTCTGCGCACGCTGGAAAGATTCTAATCGGGCATTCAGAGCTTGATCTTCGTGCGCAGTCGACACACGGAGCGATATGTGTGATTTTGGCTGAGTGGAAGTATCGTCGCCCCTGTAGGATGTGATATAACGACTCGGCAGTCGAGGGCTGGGGGTTGCTTTTGCATTGCTTCGGATGAACGATTGAATGCGTCTGTAGATAGCAGCAGGAAGTGCTGCGGTACGATCTCGTGATTCCTCGCAGAAAGAGTTGATCTTTGGCAAAAGTGCAGCCAGAAGAAAACAAGAAGCAGCTAGGATAGACCAAAACCGTACCGGGGATGCTTGGATGTAGCTGATGAAGGAAGAGGGCGGCTCAATGGTAAGGTAGTCCTTTGGCGCTCTGATTTTGTCGAAGTCGAAGTCAAACTCAAACTTAAAGAAGCTGTGGGTATTGAAAACATAGACAAGGACCCCCGCTGCGACAAGTGCTGGAAAATACCAGATAGAGCTTTGGAAGGCCCTTCCTGTCATGCAGACGACGCAGACGCCGAACACAATTGCAATACCGATCAGGCAGATCGTTCCCAGACTGAAAAGCACTTGCAGAACCACAAAGGCTCGCTCAACAGCCTTGAACTTGGTCCCTAGTCCGTCCAGCCGGTCGTCGAGGATGACTATCTTTGCAAGTGATTTGTCCGTCTTGTTGTCAAGGACGTCGATTTTCTCATGTACGTCATCGACCTTGTGGCTTACGTCGTCAAGGCTATCCGACATAACTGCGTAACTCTGCATCAGGGCTCCGTGCTCGATCTGGAGGGCTAGGAGGGCCTTTTCGTGGTGCTGCTGGATTTCTTCGTTCATTACCGCAGCAAGCTGCGATCCATCTTCTTTCAGAACGCGGTAGAAGCTCTCTAATTCGGCACTGATGCTGGAAAGGGCATCACTCTGCCCATTCGTGACAGCTGTGATGACCTTTGCCATGGTTGCATTGATAGCGTCATCAAATTGAGCGTTGTAAGTGCTAATACTCGACACCACCGCGTCGTGGACGGCTGCAAGCTCAACTTGGACAGTGTGCATCTCCCGTTTGACCTGCTCCCGTTCCTGTTGAGCCTCTTCTCGGGCTTCCTCGGAAAATTGCCTGAACTGGTCTGTGGAGTGCTTAATGTCGTTGGTGGACTATTCAAAGTCAGTGAGTGTATGTCTTATGTGCAGTCCGTACGTGTGGCTTATCTACCTGCTTTATTTCTGCGTGGAAGGCTTGAAAGTCGGACTGCACCCCGTGTAGCGCTGTTTGCACGCGGTATGTGATGAGTGTGAGGTTCTTGTGGAGTTGGAGGGTCTTCTGTCTCTCAATAGCGTGTCTGCTGAGCTGACACATGTTCACAGCGCGGAATTTGGCATTACTGAAGGAGGTCCAATACTGGGGCGACGACCGTAGAGTCTTGAGGCAACGATGCAGGTCATTGTCGGTCGCCTGCGGATAACAGGGAAGATGTTGTAGTGGTGATTGTTGCTGTTGGGTACGTCCCCAGAGAGTCCACGAACGCTTGGTGCACGCTTCCGCGGATGGGACAAAGACTTCGCAATGTTGAGGTGCATAAGGCTGGTCCGGTCGGGCACCCACAATCTCGCAGTTCGCAAGTTTTACGGCGTATTCGACCTTGACGTCGTCCTAAAACGTTTCAGTGTATGTCTCACGTGCAGTTCGTACGTGGGGATTCGTACCAGGTACAGATCTGGGTGAGCTTTAGCAAATTCCGAAGGATTGTCGAGGAGCTTGCACTCAGACATGAGCTTCATGGCAGCGAGTTGAACACATGATCCCTCAGAAGGGAGCTTCTGGTACCTGCAATATTAGCGTACGAATTTAGTCTACGTCTCACATGTAACCTGTGAGTGAGCATCCGTACCATGCTAGCGTCTCTGATAATTCCTTCTCCTGACTGATGGTCGTGTCCTGGAGTAGCGACTGTAAACCGGTCTCGATAGCGTACGTTTGATCTGCTGGGGGCGAGTAATGCTGCGAAGTCGCGAGTGGAACGTAAGAGAAGAGGGCAAGGGCTAGTGCCGTTGATTCACCCCTAAAACGCATATCGTTGACTGAACTGGGGAGTTTGAAAGGAGACGGTAGAAATCTAAAGCAGTATTCGCTGAGGAATTTGAGAGTTGAAAGGAGAAGCGGCGTGAGGATCAGGCAATAGAAGGACGGGGGAAGACGGCATATATACTGGCCGTGACGTTTGGCGGCAGCGCCTTTAGAAGACGTGAGAGAATGAGAGTGACGGGAATTTGATTGATTGACTCCCTGATCAGTAACGAGCGGTGCAGTCGCCGCTTACTCGGAGGACTAACGCCGTCGTTCTGAGGTGAGGTCTGAGCTACGTAGGTAAAGGACTGGATATCGCTGGTGAATTTCGACAACTAATTAATTAGAAGGTTATGTGAGTAGTGTCTCACGCCTTCATCGAAGCGACCGGAGGGGCAGAAGAGTATTGGCGGTGATGGTGGTGGTGTTGGTGGCAGAGGATGGGATTATTGCGTTCCTTGAAGGCTGTCGATGTGGACGAGGCGAGGGTGGTCGTGCCTTCCTTGGGAGCGCGTCACGTCGGCATTGGCCAATCACCGCTCCCGGCTCCGGGCTAGCTCCGCAAATGGAGACCTCATCGCAACACCACAAAAATCCACGCATCGCATCCACAAAGACCACCCACAATGTTCACTCCCGCACGCCGACGCTGCGCCCAGCGCCTCACGCCATCCTCATCTCCCGCATCCGACTCAATACCCACGTTCCTCCTCCCCGCGTTCCAGACCCGCGCCGCCTGCAGAGGCTTCGCAACAACCTCGCCATGCCAGTCGAAGATCGGCTCCGCGCCACTCTCTATCCCGCCAGGCGTCACATTTAAGATCACTGCACCGTCTGCGCGCGCCAGAGCGTCCCGCGTGCAAGCCATGTCGACGGTACAGATCACAGGCCCCCTCGGCGAGCTCTCCATGGCGCTTCCGGCCTACGTCAACATCAACGAGGACCCAGCGCTGCCCGGCCCAACCCTCACAGTGCAGGACTCCCGAGACGCGAAACAGAGGGCGATGTGGGGTGCGCAGTCTTCCTATCGTTACCCTTGATACGCACTAACGAACCCCCAGGAACGACCCGCGCCTACCTCCAAAACCACATCCTCGGCGTCAGCGAAGGCCACTCCGCCATCCTCCGATTCAACGGTGTCGGCTACCGTGCCTCGGTCGAAACCACCGCCACTACCGTCGAGCCCGAATACCCCGGCCAGCAGTTTGTAAACCTAAAGGTCGGATACTCTCACCCCATCGAGCTGGGCCTACCGAAGGGGGTAAAGGCGAGCACGCCGCAGCCCACCCGCTTGCTACTCGAGGGCCCGGAGAAGGAGGTTGTCATGCAGTTTGCGGCCAAGATACGGATGTGGAGGAAACCGGAGCCGTACAAGGGCAAGGGTATCTTTGTGAACGGGGAGACGATTAGGCTGAAGAATAAGAGGACGAAGTGAGCGCATATGGAGGTGTGCGGAGCTTGTATACTATATGGTGGAACATGTGTACTATATTGCGATGTAATAACATCGATGGCGTCGATGCTTGTAACATTGGGAGCATACTAGAGATCGACAATATCTACTTGAATTTCAAGCAATTTGATTATCAAATAATTTCATCGTGCAGGTGCCGTACTGCTCATCTGGATAATCCGCTTTTTACGGCTCGCCGCGTGGTGATCCGGGTCTGAGATTTCCATCTAGCACACTGCTCCGAAGCATCTCAAAGATCTAGGCACCTTTTCCAGCCTTCAATTGCATATGCGCTATCATGTGCTAAACGCGTATGTCCACCTCCAGATCTGTGCGGCCGCCGACACTGTCGTTTGTTAGTAGTCAACTCGATTAGGAAGAAGTTCGTCATCGCACCTCCCGCTTTCTCTGAGTTTAGATGGCACTGCACTGGTAGCAATACTCAGATCGTGTATCGTCTTGCATTCCTTCTCTGTTCTGCGGCTTGTCAACAATCAACAAGTGTCGTCATCTCCAAGCTTGCTACATACTGACCAGATGCTCGATGAAATTGGCGCTGCTGCCACAGGGAGACCAATCCGATGCATAGTTGGAGAATACCCAGGACAGTGGCGGTGACTACCTCGGTCGAAAGACGGGAAGTTGCCATGATGGAACAGTGAGTCGAAAGATTGGATCCGATGGACCACCGAGAGCGCGAGCTGCGTTGCGCAATATCAGAGGTGCAGAGAGGCTTTCCCGTCCGCTATATATCGACTGTCTGCAACATGTAACTTTGTCCTCTGGCTCTCTCTGCCACTTTCGCCACAGGATCTTCATTCTTTGAGGTCAATAACGTCCCTCGGGCTAGGCAGTACGTATAAGCTTTTGCTTAAACGTACTTTGACACCCTTCGCGTGCACATACTCCTTTCCAAGGACCTCCAATACTCTAGATCGATCAACCTTCGGTCCCAAAACCTTGGATACCACCCCCTCTCAAAGCCATCTCGGAATTTCGTTTTCATTGGATCGATTGGTCTAGCACCGAGTTCAACTAGAACTTTCGCAACAGCTTTTTCCCCTGCTAGTAGAGCAACGAGCACCGGTGGCGTATCTTTGTAACTTTGCAGGTCGTTAAGATCTGCGCCAGCCTCTGCAAGTTTCCGGATTAGAAACATATTTCCATGGCCACAGGCGTGTGTGAGGACCTCTGCGTAACTTTCCGCAGTTGGGAAAAGCATATCCATAGTGACGTTGTGTTTCTTAAATAGATCAGGATGGGTGAATAACGCCTCCACGAGTGCATTGTGATGTCGTGTCGCATGATCGATGGCTTGTACTAATAGGCATCGCCATAAATTGGAGTCGAGGTCGAACCGGAGTCCGCAGTCGTTGAGCAGGAATAGTACCATAGACACACGGCCTCCACACATCGCAGCCATCATCATTTGTGTGGTGTTGCACTTGAGTCCATGACTGAGCAGTAAGCGCACCATGTCCTGGTGCCCATACAATATAGCTACTGCAGGTATCCAATCGTAATCTCGTGCCATTGCAGAAAAACTGGGGTCGATATCGAAATATTTCAGCATACCCTCGACTAATGGAAAGTTGTTATGCATAGCTGCATAGCCAAGCCACTTCTTTGCCATCGGGTTGTGTGATAGCTCGCATTCACGGAAAATGTAGAGTGCAGCATCTGTCCTTTCGTTGTCCACAGCTTGTGTCATAAGCTTCTCGATGCGAGAAAATTCGCCTTTTTCGTGCGACTGGCGAGTGAAGTCGTATCTTGACAACAAAAGACTGAGGACCTCAAAGTTGTCGCTCTGTACTGCCATTTCTAAGGCATTGAGTGACTCGTCTTGTATGTCAAGGTCTGCATCGTCTAGAAGAGTATTGACCAGTCCAATCTGGCCACTTTTGATACAGACCTCCAGCAGAGTGCCAAAGATGATACTTTTCCGGGCTGCTAGCATCTTGAGGGGGCTGGTTTTGCAGTCGAGAAGGCCAGCCGTATTCTCAATACCCAGGAAACTTGTGCGCCTGCCTAGCAGAATATTGGCAAGGAGTATTTCGAATGCGGATGATTCCATAGCATCAGGGAAATGGAAATCAAAGAATTTCGTGGGGTATAGATAAACCGCCCACTTGCCTGGGAGCGTCCTCCATTGCTGCATTTCAAGAACTTGTCGACATAAACTCCCCAAAACGCCTCTTCTTGATAAGTCGTCAAAGCCAACACCATCTTCGGATAATATACTGTCCACGGTGTGATGAATCACACTTGAGATGTTTGTGTTCCATGGTGTATGTAGGGGCGCGTGCGGCCTTAGCTCTAAGAAAGACGCAACAAAATCAGGCCAACTGGATGGAAGAGGAAGACAGTCCTTGGGGTTTGGATACGACCCGTGCGGTCTAACGAAGAACATCCCGGTCTCTAGGGTGCGGGTCCTAAAGAAGTTATCGTACTGGTAGAACGACGGTGTTGCTAGCGTTCGTAGTACTTCCGCGTTGAAAGCCCCTTGATTGGATTAGCCGCATATTGTAGACTTGCGTCTTAGTACATAGAAAGAGCATACGGTTTGTTAGGCGTAGGCGTATAAATTCGTGAACAATTTCGTGATAGTCAAAGTCCCGGGCGATAAAGGCCAGCAGGTATCGAAAGCAGTCCAGGGGAACCTCCAGAAGGTGCATGTTGCGTATTTTCTAGCTAGATGCCGAAGTGGAGTAAAACCATGTGTAAAATATGAAGAGTGAGGGTCGTGTCTAACGTCCAGGTTGGGTGAGCGCGGGATATGTAGGAATTACAGCAGGGCAGACCCCCGCACTGCCACCTCGCTTGGGACACCATAAATAGACTAGACCCCAAAAAACGATTGGACCCCAAATAGTGCCGTCAGACCCATGAACTCTGGGGTTTTCATCAACTAATCTATCTTACTCTTGGCTGTTGTAATTCCCCGGCATTGAAGGTCATTTCAATTGGTGTTGTTGGGAGGTAGAAATCGTTCTCATCTAGTGGGGCGTTTGCCATCAACTCCTTATAATACTCGAAGTTGCAATGATGTAGACATCTAACAAAAACACGCCTATAAGCGAAATGTACGACCTTGTACTATAGATTTTTCTGCTTTGAAGAGCACCCATACCTAATTTAATTGATACAGTAAGGGAAAGCGAGAAATCTTAGGGCAACTTAATCGACTGTGTCCGCATTGGTACTATCAAGAAAATGAAATTAACTCCACGCGCCCACAAGAAACAGACCATCTGAATGATTCACACGATAATTAATCTCCACTACCCCGAACTGTTCAGAATCAGGGTTGCCAATTCTAGCTTCGTTCAAGTCGCCGGCGTCAAACTGAACTCTGCATTCCACAAACTCTGATCCGTAAGTCTATCAAAGGTAACTTGCGTTGGTACATGTCTCTTAAAAATGTCCGGATAATCGGTTACTGCTTGCGCGAGTGGGGCCCCGGCAGAGCTTCCCATGACTATTGTCCATTCCGGGTCGTTAGGGCCGATCGTCATGGGATTTCCCTTGGTCCTTGTCCACTCGTTAAGTTGTGTCTCTAGTTCGTTGTTCTTGATTTGGGAAACTTTATTCGTTGTCATAGGCTGGTCGTCTCCATATTCTTTCCAGGTATTGGCAATGTGATCTGAGGTATAGACGCGATCGGCCTCCGGGATTCCTCTATAGTAGGAATCTGATTCCTGTCCTTTTCGGAATTCGTTCTCCCGCGACATGGTATTCGGTCTATAAATCTTGGCTGACCACGCTGGTCCCGGAAGACCACCGCTCATAAGCGGAGTATAACCAGACATGCCAAAGATTTGGATATCGTGTTCAAGGAAATCGTCTTTCTTTCCTGGCACTCCCGTCTGTACCACCGAATATTTCTTGATTCTGGCCGAGTAATGCACCCAATCACCTGAGCTAGGCGGATTCTCCCTCATCTTGGCATCCATTGCGTCAATTCTCTGCCTGCCTCTCGTCACAATATCAGTGGCAGGAGCGGCGGGAGTGGCGGGCCCGTCTGTGGCCCCCAGTCTAGGAACCCCTCCTGGGGCTCCTCCAGGATTATTTTGCCCAGCAGGTCGCATCGGTGCCGGGGGTTGTGACGGTCCACCGGCAGGTGTCTTTTTCCCCCCGAAGCCAAAGCGCACGCGGCGTTCAAGAGTGACCGGGAGACCGGCATCATTGGGACATAGAGAAGTCGGAAAAGCATACGTGACAGCCAGCAAGATGTAGAGTGTCACCGTTGTAACAGCGAGAGGAGATGGTAGACGCATGGTGGAATGGTTGAGGGTGCAATAAGGTGAAGTGTTCGAAGCTTGGGGTCGATTCGCTGAGTTCCAGTACGTTAAGGAATATTTGCAGTGGATGTTTGGCTTTGGAACGAGCCAGAGAATCAATAGAAGAGTTGGAATCAATGGAAAAATGTGAGAGGTGTATGAGAATGCTTTTCTACTAGCAGATGAGAAAGGTTGTTTGGTGAACACATGCTAGCAGTAACTGAAGCCATATATATATGTGTCGCATTACAGATGCCTGTTAAGATTAGAGTGCGCACCTTGCTGTCCGCTCCGTAGAATGTCTTTCTCGGCCATTACTTCAAACGACGGCATCCGCACTTGAGCATCGTGGTACGATGCCTACGAGCAAATGCCATCTAAGAAGTCCGGCAACACATCCTATCACCGAACGGCTCAGAAGTCCAAAAAAGAAACCCCCCGAAAAGCCAAGCTCCGAGATTCAGTGGAAGTCCTGAGGTGTAGTAATATCAAGCGGCGTAGTCCCCGAGATTTCTTGGAAATCGTGCAGGCGTAATATTATCCGGCGTAGTCACGCCCAGCGGGCGTAGTCAAGTCCAGCTGTGTGAAGAGGCTTTTACGCCCCTTCATTAGCCTGCCCTGTGCTAGGTAAGCGTCCTGCAGCGGATATGCCGCGGGATAGCAACGTCGGAAATCTTCGGCATGAGTGCCCCAAACTCCCAAATCAGATAACATTCATCTCGAGGCTGAAGCGAATGTCGGGTTCAAGCCCGCTAATGCTAACATGTTCACCACTCAACGGCCACCCCTAGTCAGTGGCCATGTCCCATCAAAAAAAAGCCGCGCCTTCCACTATAACTCGCCATGTAGCTACAACAACGCGCCTAGAGCCTTGCAAGAGAGGGTATACTAGCTCTTTCCTGCCGTGCTATTTGAACTAGCTAAAATTCAAGCTGCTAACGCGCTGCTACGCTCTACAATGTCTCTTGAAATACTCTTCGCTAACGCGTTAACGGTGTACGCCTATTCATATAAGAAGTTCGGACATCGATAGGATGTCCATTGAATTAAGTTAAAACGTGGCTCGTGCAGACCTAGCATCTACATTTATGCCTATTGCATTAGGACTTTAGTAGACATCGTTCTTATTTGGATTTAAATAGGAGTAGACTATCTTCTATAAGTATATATAAAGAGTAGATGAAGTCCACCGTGAATAAAAGTCAGAAGAGAAAGCTCATCGAAGTCGACAAGCCCGAGCTTACCTTTCGAGTGAGAGGCCACAAAGTGGATATGGCCTAGGTTAGCCGGTGGATGAAGACTCATGTGTTGACCCCTGATTCCGAGGAACCGGTCAGACTCCTTATGACTGGTCCATTTCCTTAGCACCGCTGTAGGGCTCGGCCCGACGCGCGCTGACAGCAGCGGGTTGGCTGCGCCGTAGAGAGTCACGTGCTGCGCTCGACCCGCTCGACCCGAGCAGTTCGAGCGCTGGAAGTATATAGTCAACGGCAGAGACTTTCCTGTATGCTTCGTAGTCAAAACTCAATACAGATTATACCCTTTGGAATCATTGCCAGATCAAGCAGTCTCGTTACGTTATTCACCGAACCCGGTTCTGTGGATTGGTTTATATCACACCCCGTACGAGGGCAGTTGACTCCTTCGCTCGATCCAATTGAATACTACCTCGGCTCCTTGCACCAAGCTGTGCGCCCCTCACCCGGTTCAGGTTCAGTAAGCAGTGACCCGTAGCATCATGGTCTGTCCGACAGTAAGCCCTATTCACCTGAATCAGTGGTCGGTACGTCTCCCCCCGTGCTATCATTAAACCCACATACAAACTGACCGCACATAGTCACTCCCTCAGATGTGAACTGCAAAACACCATACAATTGTATCCCAATTCATACGCCGGCAGTAGACAACCGCGTCTCCGGCTTCCTAAGCACCGCCCTCGCACTCTTCGCCCCCCGCTCGTGTATTTTCTCCAACGCCAACGCACTGATTCCCCCCAGCCCCGTAACCTTCCACTCCTCAAACACAGCCAGCGCCTTCATCCTCTGCTCCACCCTCTTCCCATGCATAGCCACCAGATAAAGCGGCGCCGACATACGCATAAACGCACAGCCAATCGTCACCGTGTAGAGGAATGCGGTTGCTTCGAGCACAACGTCGCAGTAGTCTGTGGGATCAACGTGCACGACGGGGAGTTGCGGGGCGATGATGGAGAGGAGGAGACGCGCGGTCGCGAAGTAGGCGATGCATAGGGCGGTGTATGGGTTACGATATGTGGTGGATCCGGCGGGCGTCTTCCAGGTAAGCTCGTAGCCCTTCTTGTCGGCCGTGTCTTTGTACTCGGTTTCTAGGATGTTGATGGCGCCGCGGACTTCTTCGAAGACATCCGCGTCTTCGAGCTGTTGCACGAAGTCCGCATCTTCTCCATCTTCCAAGCGCACGTGGATATCGGATAATCGGGAGATGAGCGTTAGGAGCCGTTGCATGATAGGAAGCCGCTCATAGTTGAGAGCATTACACAACGCTCTCTCGGTGGACACGTGATTCTTACCACTTTCTTTGGAAGTGAGATATACAAACACCAACTGCGTCCGAATGTGGAAGTAAATCTGACACAAAACCCCCTCCCAGCACTGCTCCGGCCCAGCTACCTCGATCATCTTTGCCGCCCCGTTCACATGTGCACGATACGCCGACGCGGTAGTTGCATGCATCGCCTCAAAGATGCTGAGAAGCACCGAGGTTGAAACCATGTGCACGGTGATCTCTTTCTTGAGGCGGAGAAGACGGCTGTGCATGTGTAATGCCCGGCCGTAGAGGGTGCATGCGTCTTGGAGTAGAGGAGCGTTGCGCGTCTTCACGCCGCTGAAGGCGGAGGCGGTGGCTTGCACGGCGATTTCGAGGGCAGTGTTTGTACCATCTGCGGAGAAGGTGGGGAGCTTGTGCAGCCAAGTGTGCTTGTTTTGGATGTCTTCGCCTTCGCCGGTTGCGGTGAAATAGGACAGGAAGGTGCTGTAGAAGATTTCGTTCAGGGGGTTGCGATGGGATATTTGTAGAGTCCATTGCATGGTTTGTGGCACGTCGTAGACTACAAGTGTCGCTGTATCACGGATTTGTTCCTTTCCCGACGGCTTCGACTTCGCTTTCGCGGTCATGTCGATGATAATGGGCCCGTTTCCGGGACCTGGACATGTGCGCCCGAATTTGAGACACATGTGGCAATTGGGAAGCGTGGCGTCGCATTTTATGCGCTTCTTGCGACATGTTGCGCAGGCGTTTGTTCTGGGTGGCATCGTGTGTTTGCCTGGGTGAGGCCGAAGAGCTATGGGGTTGTGGCTGGAGGTGTAGTTATACGAGCAGATTTGTCAGCGTGATGAGGCTGTCTGACAACTTGTTCGATGCCGGCAACGCAATCACTAGAGAATGTTTCTTACATGATGTAGTTCTATTTATAAAGGAGCTGCGATAATACAAGGCCTCCGTCATATCTTTCAGTGCGAGATCGAGCGCATCGTGCCCATATCGTGGCTCGAATGCGAGCGGATGACTCTAACAAGAGCTTTGATTGCTAGCTCATGGTTCGATATGGACGCTAGACGCTAGACGCACTCGATCCTGTATTTGTATTTGAAAGATCACCGAATCCTTACAACACTGACCAGATGCAAGGATCGTCGGAGGATCGCCGTATTGAGATTGTGGAAAGTAGGCGGTGGTACGTGCTTCCTTCGCGAACATGCTGGAGGCGTCGACGTGAAAGCATCACCCTTGCTCGAACACTCTTGTCAGCCCCGCGAACACAACAAACAAGGTTGTGCGCAACGACAACTGTGAAGCCATGCTGAGTGCTCCTCGCTGCTGTCGCTGCCACTGCGCCAGACACTCCACGCCGTGTCACGTCTGCCCACCACCCCCGCTTCCCCGCATATCGTAGCAGACAAAGCGATCGCGACAGCATCAGCAACAGCCCACATGGACGATCGCGAACGCCAGCGCCAAATGTCGCTGGTGCCATATGTGCCGGCAGAGTCGCGAGAGATTGTTCTGTACGTTCGCAGATTCTTTGCAATAGCTCATCCTCGCTCGAGAGCCTCTACTGACCATATTGTCCAGACGGCACGGCTCCGCAGTGGTAGTTTACGACCAGCACTCGCGCCAACTCTCCCTCCGCGATGCTTCGCGCTCGACCGCCGTTGATCCGCCCTCGTGTCCTTACTGCCACCGCGCCTACCGAGAAAGCTCACACGATACCGACGAATCGGTCGAAGAGGAACACCCGGCTTCTCCGTTGCACGATGGCGACCCCGGCTTCGTCAACCCAGGCTACTTTCAGATGCTGCAACAGAGTCAACCCGGCTCCAGTGAAGTGTCGCGCCCCTCTTCGCCGCACAAGCAGCTCGCACCGCCTCCGATAGGACACGCATACAGCGAGCTGCACACTCCTCCCGGCGCGGAATTCGTGGGCAGCACGCCCATGCCGCCGAGGCACAATGGCATTTCGACGCGAGCGTTCAGTCCGAACTACTTCAAAACTTTTTTTGTTGAGGAGCGAGAACTCGGAAGAGGTGGCAAGGGCGTGGTGCTTTTGGTACGGCACATGCTGGACCAGGTCAACCTCGGCCTCTTTGCTTGCAAGAGAGTGCCCGTGGGGGACGATCACGAATGGCTGGAGAAGGTTTTGATCGAAGTGCAGTTGCTGCAGAATCTGTCGCACCAAAACCTGGTCTCCTACCGACACGTGTGGCTCGAGGACTATCAGATATCGACTTTTGGACCCAGCGTGCCATGCGCTTTCATTCTGCAGCAGTATTGCAACGGAGGCGATCTCCAGAGCTACGTACTGGGCAACGCGAAGAGTACCATGACAACGGAGCAAATGAAAGAGCGGTTGAGACGGCGATCGAAAGGTCAGATGGAAGCGCCGCAGGACTTGAACGAACCCCGCCGTATGCACTTTGAGGAGATTATCTCGTTCTTCAAAGACATCACCTCCGGGCTCAATCATCTGCATGCTAACGGATACATACACCGGGACCTCAAGCCAAGCAACTGTCTGCTCCACAATACCGGGCATAAGATGAAGGTACTCGTCAGCGATTTTGGAGAGGTGCAAGCTGCGAACGTGGTGAGGAAGAGCACTGGAGCTACGGGCACGATCTCGTATTGTGCACCAGAAGTACTACGCCATGTGACTCCAACTGGACCACTGGGCAACTTCACGACCAAATCAGACATCTTCTCTTTAGGCATGATCGTCTATTTCATGTGCTTTTCGCGACTTCCTTATCGCGAGGCGGACGGCATCGATGAGGATAACGAGGACCTGGATAAGCTCCGGGCTGAGATATCCAGATGGGCGGGTTTCGATGGCGAGAGGCAGGTGCGGAGCGATCTGCCTGAGAAGCTGTATAGTTCTCTCAAGCACCTGCTGGCGTTGGACCCCAATGAGCGCCCGGCGACCGACGAGATTCTTCTCGCGCTCAAGTCGTCGTCTGTTCTTGATGAGTTTAGTGGATTCGCTGGCCCTTCTGGACTAAATGACATGGGTCCAAGGATCTCACGAGCAGACACACCGAGCCCAGGACCGGGACAGACTCACCGGAAGAGAAGCTCCGTCAACTACACACGCCCCGGCCGCTCCAGCCTCAGCGCTACGGTCACTGGCCACTCTTCGCCCAGCCCGTCTCCTTCTCGATCATCACATAGCCCTCCTCTCGAAGCCTCTGTTATCCTTCGACACAGGACGATTGAGAAAACCGATGGTCCCCGCAGTCCCTCGCCTGAACGCTCGCCCCGCCTCATGCTACCTCCACCTCCACGTGCCGCGGCACACACCAGCCTCTACTACCTCCTACACAATCCTACTTTCATCAGCATCACTAAGATATCCCTCTTCGTCGCGAAAATCTTTTCCTTGTTCAGTCCGTGCCAGCCTTTTGCGGCGGATCCGTGGGCGGCGTATCCGATTCTTTGCTTTGCTTCTCTCGATTTCTTGTTTGTGGGATTTGGAGTTACGGTCTGGGGAAAACATCTGGGGTTTGGCGGGTTGGGTGGCTCGTTGGTGCTTTTGGGGATGCATATCGCGGTTGTGGGGCTGTTGGTGAGGCTGGATAGGCTTTGTTTGACGAGGGCTGTTACGTGGGACGGGGTTTGATTATGATACCATCTTGCGCGTCTTTGTATTGGTATAGCCTGCATTGTCATTCTTGGTCTGCTTTGTTGTGAAACATAGACCTGGAGCTGGCGGCACAGAATTTGAGAGCTTTTTGGAGCGGTGTCTACGTCTTGTTGAAATGAATTCTACCTGTCTGCACTCGGGGGAGCTATCATGTTCTAATGCTTAATAGTCCGAGTAACGCCTTCTCATCTGGACTGCCCTGCACATTCTTAGATTCGTAGCTTTCAACATAATGAATGCAGGTTCGTGACGAGATCAGAGGTGATCGAAATCCGAATGGCTGGCGCTGCATGCATCTGATTGGTGGAGCGACTAGCGTCGGCGGGTCTGTTGTGTTTACTCCGATGACAACAACACGTCCCGCTCTCGACTTCGATTCCTTGCACTTTCCGCAACACGCACCAGCGCCCGATTGACCGCGCCTTGGAGAGTCTCTTGGACGACTGCTTCTGCCTCCTATAGTTACGGAGCATCTCTTTTCTCAACCCTAGACCTGCATCTCCCACGCGACGCGACCGACGGACCCTCCGGTCTGCCTTTCCCCAAATGCAGTCCTCTCCACCACACAGTGACGGGAAGGCGCGTGCTATACGGGAGCTGTCGGCCAGTCTCAATCACAGCCAGCGCTCCATTTCACCAGTCCAGCCCGCGCCTAGCGACTCAAATCCGACCAAACGTTCTGGTTTTGGCACGGATACCCAGGATACCCTCGACTTCTTCGACAACGAGGATGTGTTGATGTCAACACAACACAGGATCGACGAAGACACAAACACACTCCCGCAGTACCCGCGCATGCGTTCGACTGCAAAGAAGATCAACTCGTGGCGCCCGCTCCACTCCGAACCGCCAAACCCCGATACATCAATGGTAAACAAGATGTTCAACGACTTCAGCGGGTCCGAGGAGGAGGATCTGTCAATAGAGCAGGCGCGCGGCGGCAATGGAGGTCACCGCAGCAACCGTAGCACGCCAGCCAAGATGAACTCCCGCGCCTTCGACAGCCTCTACGACATCACACCCCCGACCAACCGCTCGCGCAAGTCATACGTCGCGGAGACGGGCAGTCTGCGTCGCGACGCCCAGATCCGCCGTGCCTCGCGCAACGATATGGACGTGAACGCGTCTCCGCGTCCGGCGAGTGCCCGCCACTCGCTCGCAGCGGCTAGCAACCAGGAGCGCAAGCATCCGTCTCTTGCTCAGCTACACGCAAAAGTCTCCGAGGATGAGTCTTCTTTCGTCGAAGAGCGCCCGGCTACTGTTACACTCCAGCACAAGAGCACGCGATGGGGCAATCGGCGGCAGACTTCGCTGCAGACCGATGGCAATGTTGATGCCTCCCCACGCGTAAATGCTACACCGCGATCACGGCCCGCCACTGCCCAGAACATGACCGCCCAGTCGTTCGTGCTGCCCGACATGCCCAACCTCACCGAGCTAGTCTCTGGGATGTTCGAAGATGGCACTCCCGTCTTCTCCAAGACTGCCCCCCTACGGTCTCGATTTCCCGGACCCAATGGCGGTGGGCGTCGACAGCCAACTCATATCCCTGTGGACAGCGTGCCGATCCCGCACGACGAGAAAGCCATCTTTGCGGCACTTCAGCTGCTCCAGAACAAAGTTGCGCAAATGGAGCACGAGCGTGCAGAGGCGGAGAAGAAGATGGAGGAGCAGGAGCTGGAAATCATTGAGCTCAAAGCAACGACACAAGCGCAAGAGAGGCTACGACGGAGCGATAGCGCGCTGGGCTCAACGGACGGCGAGGGCTCGGGTAAAGGATCGTGGAGGGTCGAGAGGACGCGTAGGTTGCTCGAATAGCCGGTTTTTGCGATGTGCTAATTTAGATACAGGCCTCGATGCCACAGTCCAGACCCTTCGTACCAAGCTCGACCGCACCGAGCGAAAAATATCTGTTGTCGAAATCGAGAAGAAGCGTCTCAGCGCTGAGCGCGACAACATGGCCAGCCAACTTGGTGTTGCATTCCAGACCTGCGAGGAGCTAAAGATTGAGAAGGAGGCCCTTCGTTCCGAAAACGACGCGCTCCGTCAAGAAGTTGATTCGCTCCGGGCCGAGAACGAGATGCTTCGCGACCAACTGGACCAGGAGCAGGCGGATCACCGCGAAGAGACTGTCCAGCTTCGCCGTCAAGTTGACCAGACTGAGGATGCGACACAGAGACAGAATGTGACTCTGCAGAAAGAATTGGCCCGCGCTCGTACTCAGCAGGATGAGCACACACAACAGCTCGCGCGGAAAGAGATCGAACTTCGCAAGGCGCGTCAGGAGCAGGCCGAGTACGCCCGACTGAAGGCGAACCACGATGCGCTCAAGTCACAGCTAGCATCCCTCAAGGCTAAGCGTGATGAGGATATGCGTCGCTGGTCCAGTCAGGAGGCTGCCCTGAAATCCAAGGTGGAGACCCGGGATGAGACCATCCGCATCTTCCAAGACGCGAACCAGGAGCAGACCAACGAGGCCATGCGACTTGACAACGAGCATCTCCGAGATGAACTCGCGCAGCTGGCCGCCCAGCACGAGGAGGACAATCAGCATTGGTCTAAGAAAGAGTCTGAGCTTAAGCGCAAGATCTCCCAGCGCGAGGGGGCAGCTCGACACGCTGTCGACATGACGCAGGAGGTCCTGGGCCTGCGTCAGGCGAATGGCCAGCAGAGGAGTGCCCCGGCCCCGGTGTCGATGGCTAAGGACAGCGTCTTTGACGAGCCTCAGCGAAAATCGAGCCATCGACGCGAGGAAAACACTCGCACGCGCATTCGTAACCGTGTCCAGGAGGAGTCACGCAACAGCAGAGTGAACGCCTCGTTCCAGTCCAGCCACTTCGAGGAAAGCCCGCGCAAATCGTATATCAGGATTTCTCGGACTTCTCGCACGTCACTCCCAGCAGATGTTAGCCGCAGTGCGTCGGCGCCGATGCCTCATCACCAGGGCGCTGCAGTTGACAGCGATGCTGACTCAACGACCGACATCTCTCTCACACCACGTGGTACACCATACCTTATGCGTGGTGGCGCTTCTGGATTGCCGTTTGCCGCTACTGTTCAAGCCCCTGCTGATCTGGACCTTACGGAGCTGAGCTTCATCGATAGCGCCCAGATTGCGCGGCTTCGTCGGCAACTAGAGGAAGAGCGAGCTGCTGTCCGAGGCCGCGCGGTGTCTGTCCCGCTCGAGCTGACTACCCGTAATGACACCATCAGGTCGGATCGACGTGCGCGTGAGGATACTGTTCGATCGGAGCGTCAGGCTCGCGAGGACACTATTCGCTCTGTCACTTCTGCAAAGAGCGCTCGCCAGACTTCTTTCCCACCCAAGTCGTCGATGAGGGATGCCACTATAAGGACCACTGCCACACAGTTTGAGGAAGATCTCACTGGCAACGTGTCTAACATCGATGCGACGAATGCAGACCCTACCCAGACACGGCAATCCGCGGTTGACGCGTCTCTAATCAGCAACACGAGCCGCCGTCGCCGCAGTGCTCCTACCGAGATGACCTCCGCTTTCATCGTCCCGGACATCAAGATTGACACGCGCAAGCAAACTACTATGAAGATCGATCTGACCCAGAATATCCACAGCAAGCACCACGACAACGACAACTGCACCTACTGCCGACGACAAGCGACCGATGCCACGACCGACCCGCTTCGCGTTCCAAAGCTCGTGCCGGTGTCCTCGCGCATGCCCGATGATGTTGATGCCACTCTTCGACCCTCTCGGTCACCCAAGGAGGCTCTGGCCCTTGTTGTCAAGGAGCTTCAGGACGAGCGAGCTCACTTGCACATGGAGCTTGCCGTTATGCGCGCCATGCTGGAAGCACACGATCCCAGCCTCGGCCGCAAGAAACGCGTTGCGCTCGAACAAGCTGTCGCGGAGCTCCTCGCCAAGATCCAGACTCGGGACGACCAGATCTACCATCTATACGACGTGCTTGAGGGCCAGCGGGATCACGACATCACCGAGCAGTATGTCGACGACGTAACGGAGCAAATTCGTGCCGAGGATGCAGAGGTTGAGAAGAAGACCAAGGACAAGAAGGTTACCATCCAGAGCTTCCATGAGGACGAGGGCGAGGAGAGTGGAGAGGAGCTGCCATGGGAGGGCTTTGAGGATACGGCCGAGCGCGACTTTACTGGCAACGGCGCGAGGATTGGTGTTTACTAGATGGTTTTTCTAGTGTGGTGTCTTGGTTGAGCGAAAATTGTGAGCAGAATTGTTGGCGTTTGGGTATTGTGTGGCTGGACCATGGCGTTTTGTCGGATGGGGCATTTTTAGGTGTTTTCTTTGCATGGCTGTGGAGTTGCCTACCGGGCCTTTCCTCTTCTTTTTTACGCGGCAGTTGCGAGTCTTTTGTTTGCCCTGCTTTCGCTTTCGTACACAGCTGATTGGTGGTCTCCTGTAGCGTTTGGTCTATGAGCTTCGACTCGCCTTTTGGGTTTGAGTTGGCTTGTGGATCTGGGCTATGGTCGAGACTATGGGTCTAGTAATGTTTGAAGTGGATGATATGGATACAGAGGAGAGAATGGCTGGCCGCGGTATTTCGTAGTGGGTTTGATGCTTGATTGCATACCCGTGATGTTGAATCAAAAATTGGTCTACTTCATACCCGACGCACTTTCTCTATCTCGTTGAGTGCACTCCCCTCGCCCGCCTACCTTTTCCGCGCAATTACCCACACAAAGCGCGCATCAGCAGCATCGTCACTAATCTCCCTTACAAGCACCTCCAAACCACACTCCTCCACCATCTTCACACTTCCCTCCTCGCCCCAACTACTCCAGTACACCCACCCCTTCTCCTCACCCAACCAATTCTCATTCACAACGTTCTCGTTCTCGTCCGCCGCGAAGTTCGCCAGGAACAGTCCCCCGGGCTGCAGCCAGGCGGATATCTTCTGCATGAGGGTAACTTGCTCGGCGCGCGGGAGGTGGATGATGGAGTAGAAGGCTAGCACGGCGGCGAAGGTGGCGTCCGGGAAGGTGAGGGCTGTCATGTCGCCTGGGATGAGGGTGAGGCGGTCTGAGGCGAGGGAGGAGGGGTGCGGAGACAGCGGCGGGGAGAGGTACGGCGTGAGGTGTGTGCGGGCGAGGTTTATCTGTGTGGGGGAAAGATCGTTGGCGGTTATGTGGAGCGGGGTGTGCGGATGTTGCAGCAGGGCTTGCGTTACGGGGACGCCGGCGCCGCAGCCTAGTTCTAGGACTTTTGTGGGCGCTGCATTGGGGCTATTCTCTTGGAGTAGGGATAGAAGCTGCGCGAGGTACTTGAGGCGGAAGTCTTTGGTGTCGTTTTCCACGAAGGTGGTGTAGTAGGTTTGGGCGATTGCGTCGTAGGAGGCCGCCATGCGGGACTTTAGGTCTGCGGGAGGAGCGGTGGGTGTGGACATTTTGGAAGGGTTGAGTGAAACTTTCGGATTGTTGTCGAGGTAGTGGACGTGGATGGATGTAGACGTAATCCGAGGTTTGAAGGCAGGCAAACAAAACGGATAGGAATTGGCAGTGTTTTATAGCAGCGAGCTGTCAGCTTGTGAGTCAAGCTGAATGGAGATTGTTTTTCGTGATCTGGTATGCTGATTTGTATGAGTCAAGACGGTACATGGTGATGGGTTGAGTTGTGGGGTTGGCTGGAAAGGGTTAGTGTATGCTACCCCACGTTAGCTCTACGGCGCAGACTAATTACGCCATGCACAACTGGAATAGACATCTGACGGCTGGTAGACTGTGGGCATGAGCACTGATCGTTCAACGGGAAGCCAATTGTCAAAGCAAAGCATCCGTTCCTTGCTCGCACACTTATTGGCGGGCCAAACCTCGAGATACCTTGTATATGCTTTCTGACAAGTTCACAGTCGCAGCTGCAGCTGACGATGCGTATAATGTAGCACGCGATTGCACTGCGGCTTTGGCTTTTCGAGCGTCAGCAACCTTCTCCACATCTGTACCCCGTTCCTCGAGTCCACACTTGCAGCACCGTCAAGAAAGCTGCGAAGTCCCTTCTTCGGACAAGAATCAAAGATGTGTTGGAAACACCTGCACCTGGGCAATTGTTCTTCTAGGTGCTCCCGGAAGCTTTGCTTGTGAGAGCGTGGGGTAAAAATATACAGTCTGTGTCATGACTACCTAGGGTTTGCCCATGTGCGGGGACCCCGTAAATAAACGGCTGCGCCTATTTTACTAAACCCTGATGCACATGAGAAAGTATATTCCTAAGCAAAACATTCCTCGAGCTTAGATACAACCTGCTTCTGAAAGGCTTCCTGGAGCGCAAAATCGCTAGTGGCGCCTTCTTTGGATGTGTTCACATCGAAATCATCCAAAAGGCATCTCTGGGTCGCACGCCAATACACAGTTCCCATCCTTGACTGCAGTTTATCACACCACTCATGCTTGAGCTTCTCCCGAAAATCTTCGTCGCTATTGCACTTCTTCCTGATCATGTCCAGTGTTCTCCAATGCCCGATCTCGAGAAGGACTAAGCCGAGGCTATAGATGTCGAATTGCGCGCGGTATCTCACCTTCGTGGAAGATGTGGAGTGAATGTCTGGGTGACTGTAGAGCTTGGTGTTTTTCATTCGAGATTGAAAGCCCGGTAATGAGTTTGAGAGGCTCTCAGAAAACTCGGAAGGGCTGTCCGGGCGCGACAAGTCCCAGCCAACCAGGTGCATTGCTGGAATGTGTGGCGTAGTGCCCAGCTTGGTAGATGTCTGTTTTGTTGCGATGTCGTCAAAGAAGATGATATTGTCACTCCGGAAGGACTTGTGCAGCCATCCCACGCAGTGCAGATGATGCATCGCAAGTGCCAGCTTTTGGGCCATCTCGAACCTGGCACCAAGCGGTGGAATGGCTGAGGAACTAGCCGAGGTCTCCCTTATCAAAGTTTGCAGCATCTGGTACGGCGGACGATCTTGTAACTGATTGCTGGGTGTGATGGAAGTAGCGAAGACGATGCCGACCCTGGAACCTTTGTCGTCGTTGACGAGACCTTTGCATCTGGGCGCAAGGAACTTGCTGAAGATATGTCTCTCGTTCAATAATCGAACGAGATTCCCAAGCTGAAGCATTCGTTCCATGCGTATCGGGCGTTCCGTGCTGTAAAACTTCCATTCCACGAACACGGTTTCTTCCTTTATTTGACAAATTGAACGAGCGTCTCCAGCTTCCTCAATCTTGCTTTGGAATTCGTCCACTCGATAGATGCGAACCTGGACCTGCTTGTAAACTGCAGAAACCGACAGGCGTTCTCTACTTTCCTCTTGGAGTGTTTTTATCTTGGCTAATGTTGTTAATTCATCATCTTCGGGCAGCTGCTCCAAGGTGTCGGGTCCTGTGGGTATCTCGTTCAATGCGGCCATTTTAGCCTGCCGACGAGCTCGTCTTCGCTGGCCCTGTTCGAGAAGCGCCATGAGGTCGTTGTTACTGTGAGTAATGCCTTCCAGCAGTGTTTGGAACGCTTTCCTGTCGTTCGCTACCCACTGAAGCGACTTGGTCATAGTGTGCAACGTAGTGAAACTTCCAGTCTTCGATTCGCCCTGATCATTGTTGTCGCGCTCCTCTTGTCGATTCCGCGAAAACATACGAAATCTTTTGCTTTTCGGCTTCGGTTTTTCGTCTTCTTTTTTCGGCCCAATCTTTGCCGGGAATGCATCATGGCACTCGAGGATATTTGAAGCTTCTTCGAACTTGTCTTTCAGGCGCACTATCATCTCTAATACCGATCTCGCGATGTCATTGTTTGCCAGCCTCAGGTCGACCTCAAGTCTTTGTTGCATAGTCTCGCGCTCCCGCGAGTTTTCGAGGTCTCCCAGAACGCGGAGGCCCGAAACACCAATCTCTTCACACCAGGACTCAAAGGTCGTGATCTGCACCACCAATTGCAGGCGCAGGTCGTGCTGTTGATTGACGTGTTTAGGAACATTGCGTGCATCGTTGAGGAAGGCGATGGAAGACCGAATAGCTTTGACTACCTCGATGGAGGCCGCAACAGCGCCGAGTATTTCGAGGCCAGACATGATGCTTGCGAGTCTAGCAATTGAAATTGTGGTAGCTGAAGGTCCCTATATAGCTGAAGACAGTTGAGCCGCCACGGAGTCTGGCGACAATACGCTCGTGCAGACGTGGCTGTTGGAGACAAATTCCAATATACGAGGCACTACTGCGCCTGAATGTTCAGCTCCGTTCAAACCCCGGCCTTGTTTCCTTGAAGGCTCTTGGCGCGATCATTGATAGGAATATACTTATGTTGGGTGTGCGCCACGGCGGCGCCACTAGCTTATATGGAGCTTACTCTAATTGGTCGGCTGTGCTTTTTCTCGTTTGCTACTTACGCTACTTCAGATTTTTCTAAAAACATCAAATGGGGGCCAAGCCTCGCCCCCGTGGCGTGGAGTGGGGAAGGTCCTGTTTTATAAACGGTGCTCAGATCCACGTGGATCAGGCCTGCTTACAGACGCTCATCGGACGCAACCACTATGTCAACAGCGAGCACTTCTCGAAAAGTATCTCCAGGTACACAAGGCACAATCCACCTCGGAGAGATCCGTCATGCAATTACGAACACTCGAAGCACATTCACGAGAGTACGCACACAACATAGCGACCACGTGATAGCCGAAAGACCAGGAACCCAAGCCGACTTCATCACACTGGTCTCGCTCATATGTAATATCTATCGAGACTCCGAAAACGACCTCATACCTGTTCAGCAATTCCATCCGGATGCAGAACGGCACGAAGATGGTGGTCATACCTGCGTTGTCAGTCAGCGCGCGATTTCTACCAATGCCGCATCAAATTACAAACGAGGAACAACCGACTCTGTGGCAGAAGATATCGTCGTCAAGAGAACTCGCCATAGCGTTCTTGAACCGCAGTCAAGTGGTTTGCGTAGTTTGATCAACGAGCTGTCAATCAGAACCCATCCTCCGATACGGGGACATCCAAACATCGTCAAATTCAAAGGGATCGCGTGGGACTTCGAGGATGAAGGGGCAACTAAACCTCGACCATTGTTGTTGGAAGAACTGGCTCCGCAGAGATCGCTTGAAGGGTTCTGGAGCAAATACAACTTTGTTCGAATGACTTTCCAAGCTAAGATCGAGCTATGTCTGGATATAGCCGAGGGTTTGACGATTTTGCACGCGTGTCACATTGTCCATGGAGATGTAAAACCAGAGAATATCCTAATTTTTCCCCGGATCGGATGCCAGGATTCATTCATGGCCAAACTGACGGACTTCGGGCATTCTGCTTCGGCGCACGAAGAACGAATATCGTTACCTGCGTTTACGCAGCAATGGTGTGCACCTGAAGTGCTGCTTGATGACCACCGTCTCGACTTTGAAGGCATGATAGCTACCGATGTGTACTCCTTCGGATTAGTGGTTCTCTCCATTATCATTGGTCGGTCGTACTATAAATCTCTTGAGAACTATACGACTCTGAAGCAAGCTGGTTTGATGCTCACAAGTGCTATGCAACTTGTTGAGCAAGAGGATCGACAAAGTCATGACTCCGATTTCGAACTTGATACCATCCGGGCGCTAATGCACGCTACAATCAGACGGAAACCTACGCGAAGGAGCTTGTCACGGTGTATACGCATACTAAAAAAGTAAAGGCTCCAGTGGCATCTCCAAGCTCCTCACTATGACAGTTGTTAATAAGATGCAGATACCTTACCACTCGAGATTTCTCTTCAAGCTTAACTGCTGCGCCCATTTCATACGGCTCACTTGCAAAGCTGGCAGGTCTAGACGTAGATCGGACAGTGAGTGATAAGATTTAGGACTTTGGGAGAGTACCGCAGTAATTGACGTAACCAGATCTCCATTGGCTACCAAACGCTGGCCTTATGCAGTCATCAACTCAAGGAACTTGTAGTTCAGGACCTTAAGCTCATCGCCGAGAACAGCGAAGACACTCGAAACGCCGTTGCGGCATGGGAATTGTCTGTTTGCTATTTCTCTGGATTTGGAGTGTCAAAAGACTTCAACAACAGTTCTTACTGGTTGAACGTTGCTCTCCTCAGGGGTATACCAGCGGCCAAGACCTTCAACCATCAGCTGCACCAGGCCATGCATATGCGATCACCTTCTTATACCAGTGGAGATATTTTGAACGATGTGTACTCTCAGCGAAGCGTGCAACAGCCTCCAAATTGCGAAAAGAACAAGACTATCGGCCAACAGGATGCTGAAATATTCACCCAGAACGAAGATCAGAACGCTCAAAACACCATTGAACAGCTCCAGCAATTGGAATTAGAAGAATATGTTACGGATCTCGAGTCTGACTCCGATGCACGGTCCGAGGTCTCGGAAACTCGGGTTCACGGGCGGAGAGTCTCACTCGAGAAGTGCATGACGGATGCAATTGCCAATGGCCAGTCAGCCGAGCTAGCCAGTCTCATGTCGGACAGGCCGGATTGGTCAAGACGTCAAGGCGCCCAAGGCGATACCTTGATACATGTGGCTGCGCGCGACGGTAATTACGAATGTATGGAGGTGCTGTTGAGCCATGAATCAGCTGATGCAGGTATTTACAACGACTACCAAGAATCAGCGCTTCACCTCATGGCAAGTTTCAGCGAAGATCAGTTCAGAGTCCTCATCCCGAAACTCGTTGCCAAGGGGGCAGACCCCCACCATGAAGCGCTTCCCCTGCGGTACGGGAATAATTCTCTGAACATATCGGCCAACATTCGTTGCTGCTCAATTCTGCGCGCGATTTTGAGCGACAACATACCGTTACTCAGTTGCCTCCTGGATGCTTCGCATAGCAGCTTTTCGACGGGCTGCCGCATCTGCGAGGGTGGTTCGAAGCTCAAAAGAATTGTCGCAATCGCGCTTTCAACATTCCGTGCGGAGGCGTTGCGCACGATCGTCGAGCATATAAATGCCCATACAGACAACGAAGACGTGTCATTCGGGAGCATAGAGGTGTGGTGTAACCATGAGCTTGTACCGCTTTGGAAGACCCCGTTTCGCAGTATCATCATCAGGACCATCGACTTGCCGGAATCCTTTTTCCGTGCTATCAGCTATGGCGCAAATCACATCATCGCTTTGCAGTCGACGATATCGTTCCTCCTGGATCATTTCACTGCCGATCCGCAGCAACTATATAATATGCTGCAAGAGGCGGTGAATGTGAACAGCCTAGACTCTGTCGAATTCATCCTGCAAGAGGCCCAGAAGCGTCAAATGCCCGCGTCGTGGTGGCTGGCGATCTCAAAGACCGCTTTTCCAAACAACCCACTGATCCTTGCCATCAAACATGGACTAAGGAGTATTTTCCAACTCCTCTGGACTTCTAATCCACGAGTCTTCCAAGAGCTTGTGCAAATTAGCGATACGATCGAACCTTCCAAAGTCGCCCGCTTCTTCCCGGACTCCTCGGTGCCATGTACTAAAAGCTACTACATTAACGTAGCGCAAGTATGTTTGTCAATAACAGTCACTGCTGCTCACCAAGACCAGTATTTCTTGTAAGTTCACCGGATCCCATACGAAATCGTCCTTGGCACTCGCTGAGTCCACTAGAAATTTCATCCTCGAACACGCAAGTGAGAAACTATTCGTCCACCAGGCGGGAAGTCTGGACGATGAAATCAGCCAACATCCCACATGTTTCCTTGCTCAAGCAATATTGACTTCGTCTTTTGGCGCTGCTACGACAATATCGCAGAAATTCCCAGAGGCATGGCAACACCAGGTACAACTGCAAGCCAGTTCACGGAACGCTAGTCGCGGAACTACCTTGTCAATCATGAGATTATTTCCGGATGTATATCTAAGTTACCGGCCTGATGAATATGATTGGTTATTCAAGACGCTGGGCCGATACTTTTCCGAGTGGGTGTTCGGGGAGTATTTGACGCTCCCGTCGCCAACTTTGCCTGAGTACATATTACTCGTTGGATCTTACAAACATTGCCAATTCCTGATGGAGCATCTACATGCACTGCGCTCTACGAGAAAGGATGTCCATACGTTGAAGACTAAGTCAGGATCGTCCTTGAGCCTGAACCCAGAAGCTGGCGTGTATAACAGTTGGCAACACTGCCAATTGACGCCGAAGGAGTTCTGGTGTCTTATGCTTGGTAATCTAGTCCGCGAGAGAGAAGACCGAGAAGGATTGTGGGACGTTATACGTGCGCAGGTGTCGAGTGGGCACGCGAAGAAGATGGTCTATCTTAGGCTTGCTATACGTCACGGTACTAACAAAGCATTACTTCAACTTCTCGATATCGGCTGGGATGTCAATGGGCCTTTCTGGGCCTATTTCATGACACCTTACATGCTTTCAACGCATATGGAGCATCGATCAACATACAATTTCGATTACCACGCTCCACCTGGCTGGGATACTCCACGTTGGGGAGACCTCGATACTCACAAGGGAGTCTTTGAGGAATACAAGAGACAGCAAGAGAAGATACACGCCAACTACGCACAGCTTGCGAAGTCTAACTCGACATTGTTGAGAGAGCGAGGAGGACGCATGCCAGGCTTTGTTCCGTGGTTCAGGAACGCACAGACCTACCGATGGGCTAAAGTGTTGTACGTCTTCATATACGCCGTGTTTCTGCCGTTGACCTTGGCTTTTGCAACTGGCCCCTACTGGGCTTGGCCGCGGCCGACAAAGTACAAACTGATCTGGATGTATGTCTGGTCTTTCATAACTGTTTTTAGTCCTCCGATCGTGTTTTTCAGAAAGGATTTTTCTTCCTTCTTCACCAGTCAGCATGTCTTGCAACAGAGCCTCCTCTTTCTCCAATTCATGTTACAGCATTTTGTGCCATTATTCATCATCACCTCCGTCAAGTTTCCTCGCTCATCGGTCGACCAGGGCTATTTTGTTCCCGCTTGTGTAATAGGTCCAGAGGCGGTGTTGGTAATAGCTTGGATTGTTTTGGTTTCTTTAGGCCGGCTCTTGTGTGCGGGTTTCGATTGTCTCTGGACACTGATTTCGTTTTGCTGTGGCAAGGGATTCAAGCCAGGCCCATTTGGCCTACTATAGAGAGCAATTTCTAGCGCCCTTACCTAGCGAAGAGAATGTATTGCGGTAATATCCAATGTGCTCTGTTCTGTTGTTCTGTTCTGTTATTCTGTTCTATTGTTCTGTTCTATTGTTCTGTTCTGTTGTGCTGTTCGTGTTGACGTCTTATCATACAGTTGAGGTAGGAGGTACTGGTTGAGGTGGGGAAGTAGCGCCAAAAGATCGTCACGTAGCAAACATGATCCACTTATCTTGTAAAGTGTCACAGAATGCGACGGGGTAGCCCTACCTATGCTTGATCTACTCCAGCAGTTTGGATTTTCTCCGTGCTAATGTTGTTCACACTCCGGACAGTCAATTTAGCCCGTCGTGCCGAGAATAAGGCTCAGATTTACCAAACTCTGGTTATAACAATTTATAAACATGTAGGGGTTCAGTGATGGACCGATCGCGCAGCGCTTAACCGGGGACTCACTGCTGATTCCCGTCGGGTCGATGACGGCAGCCATGTCGAACGGCGACGATTCGTGCGGGCGAAGAGAATATAGGTCGTAGTAAGACGAGCGGCGAAGGTTGTGAGGTTGAGGGTCGAGCGACAGTGCGGCCATAAAGGACGGCGATCTGAAAGTGAAAGATGCCAATATATCCCAGCACTCCACACCGACCGTGCACTCCACGGCATCGCGAACTTGCAGGACCTGTAAGTCTTCCTCACTCGCGTCGCCATCCCGAATGCCATCATCGCGAACCGCCGGCTCCTCGCTTTCTACACTTCGTCTGGAAATCGCAATGCGCCCAAGAACAACCGTCTTCGTTACGACTTCTGCAGCGCAAACGATTACATCCCCCCAGAGCACGAGCACCCCACGACTTTCCCCGTCATTGCACCCCGGCCCATCCTCCGCTCCGGTATGACACCAAACGGTACCAATTTCGTGCAGTGGCTGCATATGCCGCCTCATACGCCACCGCATGTTTAGGCCCTGCATCAGATGATTCATCGACGGACGCAGTTGGACTTGTGGCTGGGAGAGGAGGAGGGGGCTGTGAGGAGGGTGCATCCGAGGGCGTTGCGGAAGAGGACGGCGAAGGTGTTGGGGCTGTTTTGGTGCTTGAGTGAGAGTTTGGTGGGGTATGAGAGGGTTGGTTGGGTTGGGATGTATAAGGAGATTGTTTGATGGGTGTGGAGTGGAGGTGTAAAGGCGTTTGGTGGGTTATAGGGGTGAGTTGTAGGGGTGGGTTTATAATGGCGGGTCTACATGGTGGTGAGCGTTATGATCTTCAGTGATGTGTGTAGTTTGTTACAGTGCCGACATAGATACATGAAGTATGCTTGTACCTATTCTATCAGCTATTGAGTGAGTAATTGTGAAGTGCTTCGAAAGCAAAGTAGACTTCGCAGTTTCCACCGAAAGGCATCAGGACCCTCCACCTCGCCGTGAAAGACCGCACCTAGTCGACGACTCGTTACGACCATTCCACCTTCACTCCCGCATCACCATTTCACCGTCTCGTACTTTCACTCCACACCACCACACAGAAGTCAAAACAAAATCCTCAAGCTCAATGTCGCACCCGCTCCACCCCCATCACAACCACCCCCCATGGCGCAACCCCAGCCCCGCCGGACCGCAGCCACCCGAGCCACCCGCGCCACCAGCATCCTCTCCACCGCGCCTTCCGAAGCATCTCTTCCAACTTCCACCTCACACCTCGCACCGCCCTACACGCTCCCGCCCACCATCCCTTCCCCCTTCACCGGCACCCTCGAAGCCTCCCTCGATGCCATCCTCGACTTCGCCCGCCTCCACCCAGAACTCCTTCACCTCACCACCCCGCTCCTCCAAGACGTCGCCCACTCGACAAACTGGCCCGAGCTCTTCCTCTCAGTGCTAGCGACGCTGAACCGTGGCCGTGAAGCACTCGAGGCGATCCTGTTCCTGGTCACGCGGAAACTGCTGCCGGAGCAGATCAAGGAGAATAGGGATCTGATGTATAGAATGTACAGCGCGAAACGCGGGTCGTCACTGCGGATCACGCTGCGCTACGACATGCACCGCGAATGGACGAAGCGGTCGAACGCGCACCATATCGTTGTCGAAAGCTGTCCGCCTTCATACCCTGCCCACGCACCACCTCCCCCCTTACTCAACGCCGCGTATCCCGACCGTCCCCCGCTCATGCCGAACATCATACCTACGCTTATCGTCGCGCCTGTCGCGGAGGGCTATCCCACGAAGAAACTCGCTGAGGCGATGAAACATCATGGTACTGAGTTGGATCGGTGGCTGCTGTTGAGCGATGAGGAGGTGGAGGCGTGGGATGCGAGGAGGTTGGTGCTTGGGGCTGCGAGTGCGGTCATCATGTGGCAGTGGGTTAGGGAGGGGACGGAGATGTTGGGGGAGATGGAGGTAAGGGGGTGGGGGGAGCTGG
>Ga0247733_1000170_pt1 | contig 80216 bp, 90 predicted proteins | sample UWRJL043104R2_FD_180932 | JGI IMG/M metagenome (GOLD analysis project Ga0247733, IMG submission 180932) | Plant litter microbial communities from Arlington Agricultural Research Station in Wisconsin, United States - UWRJ-L043-104R-2 | ecosystem: Environmental > Terrestrial > Plant litter >...
ATACACGTATAGTACGCCGATTACGGTACTCTACATCTACAAAGGGAACTCGATCTAGCAACTTGACAGGTGAGAGGAATCTGCGAGTGTTGTCGCAAGTGGGCCCCCGTCCTCTATATCAAGCCTCAACCTCAACGTCGACCCTCCATCCCCCACTGCTATTTAAAGCTCTTGACCCAAGCTTCATCCAGCTCGCGCGCACACGCCAGCTCCCTACTCCCGTAGCACCGCCCTCTATTGCCACACTGAACACCAACTCGGTCAATCTCCAGATCACGTACTGCGGCTTTCATCGGCCTCAGTAAGTCCCAAAACGCACATTTTATTCTGTTGAAGCTAACCCATTTCCAGTTCATGGCGAAACCCAAGAGCAAACCTACGCCAAAGTGGCCGTCGTCACCGGCGCCGTCCAAAGCGACAGCCCAATCTAAACGCCCCCGAATTGCACACGCGAAGAAGGAGAGCTTAAACAAGATCTAAAAGCTGGGGTCCCTGGAGTCAAGGAGTTCTCAAACTCTGGAAAGGAGAGGCGGAATGTGCTGCCTATCTGGGATATTCATGCATAGACGAGTTTCGTACGTTTGCCATGTCGCCTATGGCCATCAAAGCCTACAACACAATGGCTTCAGACCGCGGAGAAGTGAGAGAGAACCTTCTTTCCATCTTGGTCGGAACGCGAACGCTGCCCCCTCCACGACTTAATGCAGGCTTTCGCCGAACACACAGCGAGACAGGGCCTACGTTCACGAGCAAAGCTCGTAAAGTCTATCCAGAAGGACCTTAGTACCTGTCGTCTTATGTAAAGACTTGTACTTTGTTAGAATTCCGACCCGTTCGACCTTGATGCCCATGGATATTCGTGGTCCCCAAAATGTGTTGTCGTCGAGGATGTCCCCAGCCCTGCATTGGGAGAGCGATTAAGGCCAGGAATTGCGGATGGCGGGCCGAGACAGCATGCACTGTTAAAAGGACAGAACATCATTACACAATAACTCGAGAGGAGTCTCGGAGGAAGAGAGCACTCACACTCATAAAGACGTCTTTAATACATAATCAAGATCAATCGCTAAACCCCTCGAACTCCTCTTCCGGAATGATCGTTTTCTTCACCTCCTCAATCATCCCCCTCAACTTGTCTTCCTCAGCCCTCTCCTCAACTGTCATATTCGATAGACGTTCATGCTCCCTCTTCTTCTCCTTCTTTTCGCGCCTCAGCTCCCTCTCTGTACGCGCCTCCTTCTTCTGAGTCCATGCCACATCCCCCTTCTTACTCTTAACATGCTTCTTCCTCTCCTCAGGTTTTGGACCTTCACCGTTCAATTCCGCCAGCCGTTGCTTCTCGCGTACTTTGTCCTTGTAGGCCAAAGTGTTGAAGTCGATTTCAAGACCTAGCTTGCGATCACCGTCAAACTTCTTGAGTTCAGGCATGCTAGGGAGCCTGAGCAGACCCCATGCTTGGCCTAGATCTTCCCATTGGAGATCGACCACGCGAAAGATGGAGCTTGCGCTATGTTTGCTATACGAGCGGACCCAGGAGACGAAGCCGCGCTGGGCTTTGTCGTAGACAGCTCTATCTGTCTGGGCTACGTTTCGCATCTTTTTGGTGACGGCATCAACGTCGATTGAAGTGAGATTAAGCTCCGGATTCGTAAGAGGTGCAATGGGCGTTTGTCGGACGCGCAGGAAATCCACATAGTCTTCTTCCCGCCCAGGAGTGAGGAAGGTAACGGCAAGACCTTTGCGACCCGCTCGTCCGGCTCGTCCGCAGCGGTGGATAAAGGTCTTGGGATCACTTGGAGGGTCGAATTGGAGGACCAAGTCGACCGCTGGAATGTCGAGACCACGGGCCGCAACGTCGGTAGTCAGAAGTATGGAGGGTGTTGTGCTGTCGACGAACTTCGTGAAGTTCTTCCGGCGCACTTTGTCGGGATGTTTGCCGTGCAGTGGTATGATGGTATGGCCTTTGAGAACTTCCGGGAGAACATGTTGGAAGTAGTCTACGGAGTAGCAAGTAGCGAGATAGAATATCGTCTTTTGTGGTTGCGGCTGTAGGGTTGCTAGCAATTTCTTGACGGCTGGGATCTTGTGCGACGCCGGCATAACAAGATATGCCATCTGCAGGCTTGCGGGGGTTCGTTTGTCCTCAATCTTTCCCTCTTCGCCTTCTATCCCACTGGGCAGAGCTCTTGTCTTCACCTTTACGGCAATACGAACAGGGTTACGCAGACCGACTCGTACAAGCTGGTCTACTGCCTCGCTCACGCTTGCACTGAAAAGACCTGTCCGCCGTTGCTTTGGTAGTCTGGAAAGGATTTTCTGCAGATCATCCTTGAAACCAAGATCAAGCAACCGATCCGCTTCATCGAGGACCAGTGCATCGAACGAGGACTGCGGACAATGAACGTGCTGTGACGACAGAATCTCCAAAAGGCGGCCGGGAGTTCCAATAAACACATTCGCTGAGCCCTTGAGGAAAGCGCTGAGGTCCTGGGCAGGAGTAACGGAGCCTCCTAGAAGCAGCTGAGGCACAACTCTGAGGGTTCCAGGGGGAAATGTCGGCGGAGGTGGAGCGTCCGCATCAAGCATATCATCGTCCTCGTCGTCCCTGATCTGCAAGGCTGCAGCTGAAGGAGCATGGAATTTGAGTAGCGAAAGTAAGACCGTGTAAAGCTGGGTTGCCAGCTCTCGGGTAGGCGAAATGATAATGGCTCCGACATGATGCTTCTTTATGGGTGCATCTAACTTAAGAAGCCGCTCCACAAGAGGAACCAAAAAGCTGTCATCGTTAGCATCTGTAATGCAATGTTAACGTTTTGGAAAACGTACGCTAATGTCTTCCCTGAACCAGTCACAGCCTCCACAACTACATCCTTGTTTCCTAAAAACAACGGAATAGCAGCCTGCTGCACGGGCGTCGTCTTCGTAAATCCCATGGCGGCTATGGCGTCCAGGATCCATTCTGAGAGCGGCGGTGTGAGGGCGCTCCATTGTCTTTCGACTTTTGTCTGTGGCGCCATTGTGTTATCACTCCTGGAAACCGAGCTGACGTCCTCTTTTCGTTTCCCGACTGAAGTGTTGCTGACGGAGCGGTGTTGGTGAAATCGCAAACTCTTAGTTCGGCAGACAGAAAATTGTGGTGTGGCGCTGTGGCGCACGACCATGTGGCTGATTCACTTTCACATGCGCAGGCCTCGAGATCCAGGCAACAAGCACGTGGCTTTTCCATGCCGATGCCACGACATTTTTAAACATTGTCGTAGCGACCTTTGAGCTGGTATCTCGGCTCTCGGTCTACCGTGTGCAAGCAAGGATTAGAGTAGATACAGATGTCTGGACTCCAGTCTACAGTTCCCAAATATATGCCATCCCGGAACTTTTGACTCTAAAAATCGCCGACGCACTCTGATCTCATTCGCCAAGGCAAGTCAGCCCAGTCGCGCGCGCCATAGTGACGAGGCCAAAAGTCCCATGTGCATAGAACAGCCGCCTGCAAAAGTCCACGACACAATAAATCTCCTTCTTTCCCTCCACCCAATCTACCACTTCCCGGCTGCCGGTGCTCACCACGGTGGCATCCCCTCCCCCCGCCACCTCAAACGATGCGCGCCTTCCGGACGAATACGCATCAGACCCGGCTCACGTAGCTCGCATCCCAGACGTGCATGTCGAAGCCACCACCGCGGCAGACTTAGTCTCGCACAACCACGATTACGCTCCGCCCCTTCCGCAGCACGCTGCCCACCCCTCCCTGTGGACCCCCTACTCTTCTATCGCATATTTCTACGCAAGAGCACGCTGCGAGCTAACCGGACTCATCCGACCACCTCCGCTTCCTTCGTTCCCTGCGTGTTGGCAGCAAGCCATGGATTCTTCGAGGCAGTACCAGATACCACATACCCCGCGCGTCATATCGCCGTCACCCACGCCTTCCGAGCTGGGTGGGAAGGATGGCTACTTTGGACCCACGACGCGTTCTGCGGCGCGCAAACAGAGAGTGCAGAACCCGATGCCCATTGACGAGAACTCATCCGAGTCGGACCCGGAGAAGAGGGCGCGCGCTAGGAGTCGGAGCCCTATATTGGCAGGAAGGCGGAGACGAATGAGCGGGTTGACAGCGAAAAGGCATATGAATGGCAGCATAAAAGCAAAGGCGGCGGATCTCGCCTTACCCAACGGCACTGTGAACGGACATCTGTCACCAGAATCAGCCAATAAAAACTACTGGCGGGAGATGAGCCGGAGCCCAAGTCCACTGGGCCTCATTCCTATCCACCAACAGTGGAGATCATTCGTAAGTTGACATGCGACAGTGACAGTTGACAGCCCCGCTGACCACCCTTAGATCCACCGCCACGAAGTTCCGCGCAAGATCCTGCACGTCTCCATCGGCTTCCTAACAGTCCTCCTCTACACTCTTGGAGTCCAAACCAGCTCCATCCACCCCACCCTCCTAGCCTTACTTATCCCTATCGCTATAACGGACGTAATTCGCCATCGCTATTGGCAGGTGAATCGCTTCTACATCCGGTGTCTCGGCGCATTTATGCGTGAATCAGAGGTGGACGGTTGGAATGGCGTGATATCCTACCTTCTTGGTGCCTGGATAGTGCTGAGGTTTTTCCCAAAAGATATTGGTGGCATCAGTGTGTTGCTATTGAGCTGGTGCGATACGGCGGCTTCCACATTCGGGCGTCTATGGGGACATAGGACGTGGAGGGTCAGGAAGGGAAAGAGCCTCGCAGGCAGTATCGCCGCGGTGATCACGGGGATCATCACGGCAGCAGTATTCTGGGGCTGGTTGGGGCCCTTGTATTCCGAGTACAACACTGGCGTCAACACATTCGCATACCAGGGCGTTCTGGCGCTTCCCCTAAGAGCACGCGAGAGCCTGGATTTGTCTTTTGAGCAGAGCTCGCTGACGGGCTACTGGGCTCTAGGAGCCATGTCGCTTATAACCGGCTTCATTGCCAGCGGCAGTGAGGCGCTCGATTTGTTCGGATGGGATGACAATCTGACGATACCCGTACTTTGCAGCGCTGGACTCTGGGGGTTCTTGAAGGTGTTTGGATAAGACTTTTCTATTTTTGATTATACATTACTCTCATTTCTTTCTTTTTCTCCACATTCGATTTCACTTAGATCTAGTTCTCGCTTTGTTGGTCCTTCATCATATATATTGAAAGGCGGCGCTTGGGTCATGCTTTATGCGCATATCAAGGGGGGTCAAGATTCGGACGGAGTGAAGGTATGGGTGGGCAGCATGGTATGGGCGGATATCACTTCTCAAACATTACGGCGGATATACTCAATACGCAATATGTAGCAATATCCCATTTCATGGACTCCACTACGAGTCGTCTCCAAAGTAGATGAACCGTTCCTTGCTATTTCGCGCAGATTGACAGTGGATCCAGTCACAGCTCACAGGTCTGTACAACGACCATGTCATCGAGCCTAATCAGGATTGCGGTGCAGACGCCAGAGCTGTTCTAGCTTCCCGAAGTAGACGCTGTGAGACTGTGGATGTCTCTGCCAGAGCACAGCAAGTCTGGGAGACGCCTTGGTAGTCAGCATCCGCGTGCGGCGAAAGCTCGAATCCATACTCTTTGGGTCAAATCGAGTTGGGTACTACTGCTGTATCACTCCGTGGCTGCATCTGATCATCGATCTGTCACTTTTGATCCACTGTTATCGATGCTCGATGCCGTGTCGAGCGTCATGGGGTGAAAGCGGAGGGTGCTGGCGTAGTTTAAGCTTCCCGATCAGCTGCTAGCCGTGAACGGACCGTCTTGGCGGAATCCGCCACTTGCGGCACCTCTCTCGAATGGAAGCTACACACGACCCCAGACTTGCTTCTTCGTGCACAACGCATACTTTCGCCGAGCAGACGAGCTTTTTCTAGTCACGCGTTGACAACTACGCCCCGCAACACTCACTTCCGCATTCTTAGTTCAGTATTACTTTGTCTCTCTTGCTCTTGCCCCGCCGCATCCGAGTCGCTGCCCCGCTAGCATCATCACCGTCCGCAGCTACACACGACCTTCACACGACGCAGACCTCGGCACCGTCAAGCACCACAAAGCACCGTAAATCAGCGCAAAGCACCGTCAAAGAACAGTAAAGATACGCGCCGAAGTGTTCACTGACCGTTCGCACACCATAAGCCTTCGGGCGCCTCGCCGAATCTCCTCCATCGGCTCGCTCTTGCAACCGCACCCTACGGACGTACACCCCGGGACACTTTGTGACAGCCCCCTACATACACCAACGCAATGGCATCGTCATCAGCCGCAGCCGGGCTGTTATCTCGCCAACTCAAGCAGATGCAGAACGACAAGGACATACCGGGGATATCATGTGGACTTGTGGACAACAACGTCTTCGAATGGGAGGTCATGCTCATGATCAACGACGACACCAAGTTCTACGGTGGTGGGTACCACGTTTGTCGAAGAAACGTTTCGTAGCTGATTGATACACTAGGTGGCTTCTTCCGCGCACGACTCACATTTCCCATCGAGTATCCACTGTTACCGCCCAAGATGCGCTTCGAGACCCCGATCTTCCACCCGAACAGTGCGTATACCTTTCCTGCATCTCGGAGGCAAATAGTAACGTTTTCACAGTCTACGCCAACGGCGAAGTGTGCATCTCCATCCTCCACCCTCCCGAAGAGGACAAGTACGGCTACGAGTCCGCCGCCGAGCGCTGGTCACCGGTGCAGACACCCGAGACCATCCTCCTCTCCGTCATCTCTATGCTTAGCAGCCCCAACGATGAATCACCGGCAAATGTCGAGGCCGCAGCACTGTGGCGTGAGAATACTGCCGAGTTTAAGAAGCGCGTGAGGAAGTGCGTACGGGATAGTTTGGAGTTCGAATAGCCGGTGGAGTGTGACACCAGCAGGAAGAGGATGTTCCTGTTTAGTACATTCATGAGGTCTGGATGTTCAAGGGGCTGTTCATCAGATTATGCATCGAGGCGAACTTTAACATTGAATAAGCGAGCGTGCTATGTAAGAATGCGATTCCGACAGTTTTTACCACGGACGAGAGGCCTAGGCGATCTTGGAAGCCAGTGACACATATCTAGGAGCAGATCTACTGGTCTCCACACCTATGAGTCCCAATATCTGATTCTCAATCCGGGCATTCGATATGCAAGTACTCTTTTCCATATACAAAACCAGGTAACGTGTCTATATACACACCTCCGACGCTCGTTTGTTGACTGGACAAGCTGATGCGGCACAGGTATTACAGCGAAGACATTGTTGCAAGAACGTTACGAAATTATGAGCGATATGTTCGACATGTAGAGATACAACGGTGGGATGCAAGTGAGACCTTTCAAAGCCCACACCAGCCGGTACTGTGCAGGAGATTCCTGTGATAGAAGATCATCGGCTTACCCTGGCTAATCGTAGCCTGGAGACTGCTATCCCTCCCAACCGTTCTTTCCGTACAACTCAAAACGTCCACGACCGTCGATCGAGCCGGGAACACCGACGTTCTTATGGTGATGTTATAATTTGCTGCCGCTGCACCAACATTGTTGAGCACTGTCAAAGTCATGGCAGTGGAAGGACCCTTCTGCATCGCAACGGTGTGCGCATCGTAGTAGACCACCTGTGTTTTCGCCGTTATATACTGCGCCGATTTGGCAATAGCCAATTTCCGAATCGCGTTCATCTGCTTCACAAATTTGTACAGCTCCGCCTCGGTGTTGTACGCCGAGAACCAGATGGGCTCGCGATTGTAGGGGTCTTCGGCGCCGCGGTAATGCTGTTCTTGGCCTTGGTATATGATCGGGATGCCGTCTTTTGCCATGGCGTAGGCGATCATGTTCTTCGCCAGACTCATGTCTTGGGTGTAACTGGCAAAGCGCGGCTTGTCGTGGTTTTCGGAGAATTCGCCGATGAGACTGGGGTCTTTGCATATGGTGGTCGTGTTCACGAGGTCGTAGATGAGATTATACGGTGTCGCCTTGGTGTCGTTGAAAAACCACACTGAGGTGTAATAAGCGGCATATCCCAGCACGCCATCCATGTACTTCTGGTACTCGCACTGATCCTGCATGTAGTAACTAGCGACTTCGCCGAGCGTAAAGACCCCAGCCGCTTTGCCGAAGCCAGGGAAGAACTCATGCTCGATGTTCTGCGCCGTGTCGATGCGGATGCCGTCGATAGAGTAGTTGGATACGAGACCCCCGATCCACTGGTTCCACATGCTTCGGACGGTTGGCTCCTCGGTCTTCAGGTCGGGTAAGGGGTCGACGTTGCGGCCTATCCAACAGCGCTGGATTTGCGTGACGTTCGTCCAGTCGCTGATGAAGCATACATCGTGGAAGTAGGACCGGTTGTTGAACGGGTAGAACGTGGTATAATCCGTCGTCTCCGCCGTCCCATCGTATGCGAAATGATTCGGCACCACATCGACCATGAGATACATCCCCCTCTTATGTAGCGCAGCAGCCAAAGCCTTCAAATCGTCCGCCGTGCCGAAATTCGCATTGAGCCCGTATATGTTCTTCGCCGAGTAGCCGTGATATGCGCGCTTTGGATTGCTGACTTGCTCCACGACTGGGGATATCCAAATGGCGTCGAATCCCATGCCCTGAATGTAGTCGAGCTTTGAAGTGATACCCGCCCAGGTTCCTCCGCAGAAGCCTTGGTATCCGGATTCGCATGCTGCGGTGATAGAGCCATCGGTCCGAGCGTATCTGTCTGTTAAGACTTGGTAGATGGAACGGGTTCTCCATTGCGCTGCTGATGCTGCGTGAGCAACGGTGGTGATGCTGAGGAGTGCGCAGAAGAGCTGGATAATCATGATGAACGCGTGAAGAAAGAGACCGGGAAAGTACCAATACCTAACCCTTGGCTAGCAAAGTAGTCCATCTTGCTCTTAACAGCCATTCGGCGAGGCATTTTGGCAAAGTATGTTAGAGGTTTTCTGGCTTCCGACCGCTGCTGAAATTACCCAACGCCTCGCCAACGAAAAACGTTGGACGACCCATTTTTCTCCACTCGTCCTATGAAGATGGAATTTTGCACTATCTAGTGTGTTATATGACGGTACAGGCACCTGATCCTCGTTCCCTACTGTCGATTGGATAGACCACCCCCGGTACGGTAGGTTATGTCTGCACGCGAATCTCATGGTACATAGATTAATATAACTTGGCAGCCCAACACTTCGACACCTTGATCAGAAAGATTTTCTGGAACCGGGGACGGACTCTCCGCTAAACTGTGTACGTTACTTCAAGTATCACTTCGCGTAGGGATGAGTGGAACCAGCGGCCGATTGTGACAGGTATCTGTCTCGATCTCTGTTCAGCGGGTAAATTCATCTCGATCAGAGATGGGTTAATGTGGAACCATGTGAGATGCTAGAGCGTGCTGTGTGTTGGCGCAGCTGTATTCATTCATAGCCGTTTCATTCGTGTTTTAGATTTACCATGCGGCATTTTGTTCTTTTGTTTGCAAGACGATCCGCACGAGATACAAGAGAGATTGTAAGCAATAAAGGTGCTATATCCACATTTCATACACAATGTCGTTTAAGACTATAGAGACTCGGCTATAACATTTATGGGACCTCGTCATATCCATCCTTCACTAACATCGTGCCCGACGGGCATTAATCAAAATTCCGTGAATACTCCAACGCCCAACATCCGGAGCAATGCTTCCGCAAACCGAACCATCATTATCTTCATTATACCTCTCATGCAAGAGCGCCCATTGGGTCCCAAAGCTCCAGCATCTTCGGTTTCTGCTCCAGAACCTTCCGCACCGTCGCACTAACGACCGACGGATCAACCACGGCCTGGTAAACAAACTCATCCATCCAAGCATCGCTCATGACGAAATAACCTTTCTCACCCGCCCTCTCACCCCACGAATTCTCTACCCTCCATCTCACTGGCTTACCGTCGACAACATGCACAGCTGTGAGCACCATCGCGTGCGTCATCTGACTTTCACCCGTCTGCAATCTTTCCGATTTCTTCAAGCCGAGCTTGATGTTGAAACCTAATTCGTAGTCGAAGAGCTTCGTGTCCATGATACCTTTGGTCGAGTCGGAGAACTTGCCGACGTCGGAGCCGAAGAATATGGGAAAGCCGCGTTTGAGCATCTCGATGCAAGCGTTCTTCATGGTCGTCATATCGACATTGACGTAGGTCACTGGACGGCCTTCGTACACATTTCCGAGACGCTTAACGCTCAAAAGTCGGTTGTAGGGATTTCGGGGGTCGTTGACAAGAGAGAAGAGCCGGTGCACATCTGTGCCGCCCAATGCACGGACGGTACGACTGTTTGAGAGCTCCTTTGCAAAGGCCGTGGGGCGCATGGTCACGGTTTGGAACACGTTGTCGCGGTCGTAAAATTCCCAAGTGAAGGCTTTGTCAGGCGCAGGTGGCGGGCCCAACATGAGGGTCAAGATGAGATGGATCTCGCGGAGCATTTTAGCTTTCTCGATGGCAATGGCAGACTTGAGGGCTTCTGGCGAGCTTGTGCTTGCCACAAGTGATCGGAGGCGGATGGCGTCCTCGCGAAGCTTGGTTGTAATCAGACGGTCCATGGTGGACGAAGCTGCGGCGTTGTACGAGTCGGGGTAGAGCGACTGGGGTACTATTCCATACTTCTGAACCAGGTTCACCACCATGTCCCACTGTCCACCATCGTTGACGGGAGCAGCAAGCAAGGTCTGCATCAGCCTGCTGTCAATGTCTTCTCCCACAGTGTCCAGGATGCTCTCCAAAAAGTAGTTTGCCTTCTCGATCTTGTCCCAGTAGAAGAGGTATGCTTGCGACAGTTGGAACTCGGACAGCTTGTACTTCTTCATGACAGCGACGCGGAAGACGTTTGTGGAGGCGAAGAGCCAGCATCTCCCTGATTGTGCTTGGTTTGTGATGGGTGCGCCTTCTATCGGGATCTTGATGTTAAAGTTCTGGGTGTCGGCGATGACGGCGGAGCGGGACGCGAGGACGGCGTTGGCGGGGTTGGAGCTGAGGGCTGCTAGAGCTAGGCGGTTCTGCGTGTAGTGTGAGGTTGATGTTCCAATCTGATTACTCTCCGTCTGGATCATTCACGTACCTTTGGGTCCTCCATGAGCTCCTTCTCCCACTCGCCGATGGCAGCCGTCGACACATCTTGCTGATGGGCGACGACAGGCGCTTGTGTTCGTCCTTTGGGGCGGTCAGAGTTCAGCAGACATGAAAAGAGAGAGGCATGTAAGTCACATACGGGCTTCATTATCAACGTAGACATATCCGTCCTTCTCGTTGAAGCTCTTATCGTCCTTGATGTGGAGAGCATGCAGCCGCTCGACTAGCTGCTCCTGGATATGGGAATCGGACGGTCGCGACTGGTTGGATCCCATGGTGTATGTGTGTTGGGAGTGTCCGTCTGGGTTGTTCGGAGTGAAGGAGGGAGAGTGGTCTATCCGGGAGAGGCCATCAAGTGCTCAAGCTGCCCCTCTGCCCCTCAGCTTATCGGCCTCTGAGGTGCCCGCGTGACAGGGGTGCATGCGCTCGGGGGTCCACTTCGCGTGGCTGGGGAACACGCGTCGGGGGATTGGCTAGCGCGACCCTGAAACCCTGAAGCGAACCGTCGTACATTCACCGTTGCCATGGCGAACACCTGACCTGGAGTCCCTTGACATGCGCGACATGGCTCAGATGCCGACGACAGTGACAGCTTGCCCTACACTGGCCATGTACTCCGCACACCCATCGCCGAGACATCTCACTCATCTTGCATGCCTATCGTATCTGGTCTAAACTGAGCGATCAGCGCAGCGATCTACGTGTTTCATCGGGCCTCATTTGCGCTTGCTGCACGGCCACCGTCGCGGGGATTTAAGAATCGCGACCACCTCCTGCCTGGACATCCTAGCTGCGCGTTCTGTCCCTACATACTTTCCATCCCCCCTCAACCCCTCCTCGCTCCGAATACCATCATGGCGAACCAACCAGTGCACTGGAAGAAGCGCATCCTCTTGCCAATATGGCTCGTCCGCATGGCCGTTATGCTGTTCATCTGCGTCGCCTTCGGATTATCCATCAAGTTGGTCACAGACACTGGCAACAAGCCAGCCCTTGGGTACGTCCCAGGTCGCTACTCTACAGAAACCCAGTTAATCCTTCTAGCCTCGTGGTCTTCTTCTTCCTCCTCATCGTCGTCGTGCTTCTCCTGGACGTCCTACAGATCCTCATGCTTCTGAAACACAGCCTCACCCCCAAGGTCCTCCTGCTCACCAGCACCGTGCAATCCATCCTCTGGGGAGGCGTAGTCTTGACAGACATCGTAGCCATTGCCAGGGATGGCGGTAATGTGAACGCGTCGGGTATGATCCTGAGCCTTGCCCTTCTGTAAGTCCCCGTCCCGGTTTTAAACACAACTGGTAGCTGCGTGCTCACACAAACTAGTATCCTCTTCCTCGCCACCGTCATCTACGCCGCCATCGTGTTCGTCCGTCAGCGAAAGGAGGCCAAACGCGGCGCGTACGCCCAGGCGCACAATCCCGCCAGCATGCCCAACATGACTCCGACTCCCTACACCGGCCCCACTGTCCAACACCACAACACCGCATACCACTCGCCGATGCAGGATGGAGGCGACCTTGGGCAACAAAATATCCCATACCCGGCTTACAGAGCCCCGCCGAATTACTATTCCGAGGCGCAGGCGAAGCCAGCGCAAATGGTGTAGATGGCTGGAATGCAAGGATTCGATAAGGAAAGGCTATCTTCGACCTTGAGGCATGCTCAGTCCGCGTTTGGAGAAGGACCTAGGCGAAGGCACCCGAGCGCCGTGATTCGACATCGACGAAGCGCACATGCACCAGGAGAGGCTTCCTAACAGGCTGGAGCTGGAACTCTACGAAATTATGAACATAACAGAGGATCCACAGACCGGCAGCATGCACGGAGTGTCAGATCGACGCGAAGAGGGCCCGTAATGGCACCGTGATAGCGACACAATCCATGTAAGAATCTACGACGTGTACCAAAACAGCAATAAACAAAAGCACAAAAGCACAAGACAAATCATACAATTCCATCTGCAGCCGAGTGATACTCCAAAACCGACCGTGAACTACGCTCTCGACCTGGTCCAACCGGAGTTTGTATCGCGACAACATTTTTATGCGCCCCTTTCGGTCTCAATCCCGTTCATAGTCAACGAATTGAAGTGAAGAGGGAACGATTGTTGGACGACGTATCCAGATGCATGCTTTACGTTAATTTTGGTTGCATGAAAAGAAGATCTATTTTGATAATATTTCATACACTAAGATACCTTCTGCAATCCTGTCGTCCAACATCACTGCCCGAAACACAATACCAGAGAGATTGTACAACTGAATCCACAGCGTGCTCCAATCCCAATCCCAATCCCATTCTCCCTCCACCCCAACGCCCAGCACAATTAGCGCCGCGTCGCGTCACGTCCCCGAAAGCACCACGCGTCCCATCTCAACCTCACACCCGTATAACCGTCCCAAACCCCTCAAAACAAGAAACCCATCGTCATAAACCTATTGTCTCTTCCGCGGCGCCCCAGCTCCACAAAAGAACCCGGTCAAGCCCCGGCCCACAAGACCCGTTTCGAACGTTGATCCCGGCCCGCCACGAGGGCGCCAAACCCAATCCCGATCTAACGCCTTGCTCGCTTAGAAACCAGGACCGCGCATGGCGAATTGCGATGCAGTTGCGAGCAATTTCGATGGTTGCCAGGACGGGGGAGGGCCAGTGTTGATGTCATTTTGGAGGTCTGGCGAATGGGGAGGGGGGGTTGGAGCGAGGGCAGTGGAAACTTTGTTTAGGGCGGTGCTTCTGTGGCGCATGGAGAGCGGCGACAGGGCTACCTTTTGGATAGGGGCACAGCCCTATATGCTATGTAGGCGGGTAGTGATATAGCTACGTCAATCGATACAGGGCTGAGATGGGAGGTATAATAAGGCTTGCAAGTCTCTACATTGTGAGTTCGCCATCCAGTCCTTCACTTCTCGGTATCCCTCCAGCAAAGCAATTCCCAGCTCTACCAGCACCACCCGCCAACATGAAGTCCTCCATCTTCGTGACCGCCTTGGCCATGGCCACCAGCGTCTTCTCGGCTGCTGTGCCTCAACCCATTGGCCAAGCCGTGGAGAAGCGCCAGCTGGAATCTCAACTCTCGGTTTTGGATACTTTGTATGCGGCTGTTATTGAGCAGACGACTCAAATCAGTAAGTGTTGTCTATCATGAATCCTTAACAAAAACCATCACTAACGTCCCCCAGACGCCACTCTAGCCTCCGCTCCGGCCAACCCTTCCATCCTCGACATCACCTCCATGGCCGCCGACATCAACCCCCGCTTCGGCGCCATTACCTCCGCCCTCGTCACCGCCACAACCTCCATCAAGCAGCGCCGCTCCCTCACAGCCCGCCAGGACGAGCCCGCGGACCCCGCGACCTGCGATGCCGAATGCGTCACCAACAAGGTCCTCGAAGTCGTCTACGAGATCGTGAGCACGATCCGGGCCGCCATCCAAGGTCTTGGTCTCGCCCCACTGTTGGCCCGTATCAACCCCCTTCTGTTGGCGCTTGCGGCGTTGGTGTTGGGACTTGATGTGTTGGTCACTGGCTTGTTGGTTACCGTTACGGCCGTTGTTAGCACTGTGCTTGGAGGGTTGGGATTGTCGCTTTTGTTGCTGGGTTTTGCCTAGATGGATGAGAAGATCGATCACATTCTGGCTTTTCTGTAGAACCAATTCAACGTATATATTTTTTGGTCTAAAAGGTTCTGATTCACACTGAGTGACTTGGTGTTGTCCTGCTTCTGATGAACTATCAATTGACCAACTTCAACGTTTGAAGTGTATATTAGCAACGAATCAGCTATGGGGAGGTCCAATACTCGATTCCTTCAAAGGGGGAAATCTAGGCGCACCCGCGTTCGCGACACTTTTCGTGCTTCCCTTTGACCTTCATCCTCACTCGCCGTAGTAAAACACTTGCTACTGTCAAAGCGGTATAAAAAAGCGCGGGTATCACGAGAAGACGACGATAACTCCACAGTTACAATTCATTGACGCACATAGATACTGTCAAAGCAAAATAAGCACCAAGGTGTTCAAACCATGTTCCACGATTCCCCCAACCACGTCTCCCCTAGAAAATCCACCCAACGGAACGAATCCCTCGGTGAGCCATACTCCAACATCCATAGATACCCCACCCATTCAAAGCTGGAAACGCAAACCTCTCAAGATCTAGAAAAGTCTCACTGGCCACAATACCTCAGCGCACAAAGTATCATCTGCACGTGCAAAACCCAACGCGCATCCGTGCTACTTTCCATCCACAACAGTAGCCATTACAGATCCGACGACTTCGACCCGCGACCACCACCGACATCGCGGTCCTGCTAATAAAAGAGCGTAATACTTATGGTCGCGCACATCTTGAATCAAACGTATCAACAGCACCCTTGTACCGAAGAACTGGTATTTCACTAGTAGACGACAAGTTCGACCATCCACAAAATGGGACCAAGTATCACTTTAGCTTCCACAAAGCCCAGTCAATATATACACACACAGTTTCCGGTCATCTTCCCACCCAATGTATTAAAAAGCCTACCATGTATGCCCGGAACAGAGGTATCGTCGCGAGAGCCGCACATCGCACCAAGAAACGCCACAAACCCCCACTCGTACTTTTTCGTACCCCCATTCCACCCACCCACCGACCCACCCATGAGAAATCTTCCAAGTCGAGGCCCACATATATCCTCAGGCCCATTATCTGGATATCGAGTCTGCATACTATAGTACAATCATAGGGATCATGCCCTGTCGATCCGCTCAGGAAACATCTACAGAAAGGCTATCGGAGGTCGCCGACGCCCGACCACACCCCCATCCCATTACCGTGTGTACCACCCCACGCAAGTACACTCTACATGCCATTTCCGTTCCCGCTGCCTCCCCCAAAGAAGAAGCCGCCTAGCAACTCAAACCCGTTGCCATCGCTCCAATCATGCGTGCCGTCACCAAACTCCATACCAAACCCGAGATCCTGCACGCCACTCACGCCAGCCACATCGCCTCCATTGCCCATGCCGCCCGCTCCTTGGACTGGAAACGAGTCCAGAAAGTCAAGGTCTGAGAAGCCAAAATCTGGGTATGTGGATGCGATGTTCTGTGCGAAAGAGTTGTAAGGCAGCTGGTTAGAGATCTGGTAGGGGGACGGCATAGAGGGTTGAGTCTGGGTGATTGGGGGAGATAGAGTCGATGTTGACGTTGGGAAGGGAGGGGACTGGAGGGCCTGAGCTTGGACTTGAGGCTGTGCGTAGGCAAAACTCGGTTGTTGTGGCAGCGATTGATGGTTCCGCATCTGAGGGGAAATCTTGAGGTCCGTTGTGAAAGCCTGCATTTGTTGGGCCTCCTGTTTAATCTGCTGTGGCGGAGGTGGCGGCCGCATACTCCCAAGCTGGTTCGATATCCGGCTCAACGATCGTTTGTCGGTCTCATTTTCGGAGAAGAGATCCTTTAGGTTCATGTCGAAGCGAGGGACTGGCCGTTGACCCTGATAGTAACCTGCGGGAAGGTACCCACTCATGTCTGTATCCGAACGTGCGTCCGTATCAGAAGTGTAGGTTGTACTCGGACTGTGGGATGGTCGTGTGGAGGTGTGCATCTGCTGGACGCCTCGCAGCGCTTGCGGCCCGAACCCTGTTGTCGACATGCACATCTGAATGGTAGCTTTACTCATACGATCAAAGGCGTCACGACATGCCTCGGCGGGTGGGCACTTCTCGATAAGGTCGCCTAGGACGGATGTCGCGGCAAGCACAGTGAAGTCCACGTCATCGAGGGTCTAGTAAAGTCAGATCCAGACCGACAATGATGATGTATGCGGTAACACAGAGCCCATGTGGTGGAAGCTTACCAGAAGACTGCGTACGGCAGGAGAGTGCCAAACAGCGTACAGGAAAGATATGCCTGATAAGTTAGCGTTATTGACGCAAGGTTGACGATCCCACTTACCAGCCATAAACAGGTGATGCGTGGCAAGAAAAGTATAGTTGACTAGATGGACGCGGTGCAACTGTCGATATAGTTTGAGCACCTTTTGTCCGGCTTCTGCAACCTTGAGAAACACTAGCTCTTCATCTTCCCGTTCTTCAGCGTTGACCACGGACGGACTTCCGACATCGTCAGCGTTGCCAAGCTCTTCTGCTAGCCCAGAAGGAACCACCAGGCTCTGACGATAAAGCATGATTATGGCTTGCCAGTAGTTAAGCTCTAAGAACAGCGGCGAGAATTGCACACCAGCGTCTAGCTGCGTTGGGGCCGAATCTTTCCAGCTGAGCAGTCGTCTGTCGATATCGACACGCCATGCCCGGAACGAATCGAATTTGGCTAGGAATGGGGACGGTAGCCGTGTATGCATGTACTCATTACCCTGATTTGCGCCGCTCACCCTTGCTTGCTGCGCCTGGCGGTGCTGCAAGACTTGAAGGACTTCGGACTGTAAAAGTCTAAGCCGGAAATAATGGTACGCGATGACCTTGTAGCTGGGTTTTCGCAAGTGATCCGGTGGGTCGATGAAACCCTCTTTGGTGATGAACCGATCATCAAGAGTGGAGGGGAACTCTGTAGTGATTACCTGATCCGTAATTCCGAAAGGTCGTCCCACCTGAAGGCGAAGGATTAGCGTCGTGCAAACAAAAAATTCAGGGATACGCATACACAGGTGCTGACCAAGCGATCGAACGAGTAGACGCACCACCACAACCGTCGTCGGAGGTCTCGAACCCACTCTCTCCGGCCGCGTTCCTTTGCGTCGATTTTGCCGCTGTTGGCAGCCGTTCCCGCGTCCCCCGGTTGCACCTTACCGGCGGTCTGGTCTTCCGACTCGGAGCCGGACCCATCAATCCCTACACCGTCCTCGTAGTGTAGCCCCAGGTCAACTCCAAGACGGACAGCCACACCAACGATATACCAGAGACCCGGCGCAACCGGTCTCAGCAGTGCGAAAGAAGCCAATAGTAAAACGGCCTGGAGTTCCTCAAGGCCTCCGCCGAAGCCGTCGGGACGGTCCGCAGCAGGGGTAGAGCCAAGAAAGTTTTCCAAATGGACGATGGCAGATGCATGGTACTCCTCGGGTTGGTGTTGTTGCCCTGCAAGTCGCCGCTTCTTCTTCATTGGGGTAGACCTTATCGGCGACCTTGCGCTATCGGAGCTTGGGGAGTCCCCAGAGTCGGAGCTGCCCATGATGATGCCAGCTCCAATGGCGAACACGATGTTGAGCATGTAGGACTCGCGTGATGTTCTGAGGCCTTGGCCCGCAGTGTACACGCGCTCAAACATGCCCATGAACTCGCCGCGGTGCAATATCGGAATCTGCGGGTTGGCATGTTCGAAATATAGTTCGGCGAGACGCGCACCCAGCTCTCGATCAGGAAACGGAGCTTGTTGAAACGTCGGCTTGGTATGTAGGCCAAAGAAAGAGTCACGCATGGACGTCCCGCCGTCCGCAACATTGGTAGTCAACGCCTTGCCTCCTCTGACGCTTCCCCGTTCGGATGACGACCCAGACACTGAGCTCTTGACTGCGGCGAAGACGACTCTAGCGAATGAAATGCCTGATGTAGATCCGAGATAGCGGGGATCGCTTGCACCCTGTACCGATACCATCCCAATGTTGGAAACAAGTTTGGTCAGCTTCTCGCGATCGTACCGCTCGCTCTCCTCTTTCGTAACACCAGAAGGCGGCGCGGCAGAGCCATTGTGCTGCTGTGCTGGCCCAGCGGCGGACGCTGGCTTGCTCGTTGAGCCGTTGGGGCCTTGGAAGCTCGGGTTGAATTCTTCGGCCGGCGAGAAGGAAACTGAGTTGTCCTGCAGCAGCGACTCGAGGTATGCGACGCGGGTCTCGATGTAGTAGACGTAGCTGGGACGTGTTAGTATACAAGGACATTTCTACCACCGTCACCCAGTGACGATGCTACGGCGCCACGCACCTGCGCGGTATCTCGCGTTTTGTTATCGGGTCGTATCCGACGCATTTGACGTTGGCCTTGTCGCATGTCGCGCACGAGGGCAGGCGCTGGTCGCAGCGGTTCTTCCTGAGGCGGCATCTGTTTACGGAGGTCAGTCAAGGCAGCTCGACATGCAACCGCGGCGGGGACACAGACCTGTTGCAAGCAGAGACATTGCGAAAGGACGAGGCTGACGAGACGGATGCGGCGGGCGAGACAGGCTTCACCGGATCCTGCGGCGAGGCGGCGTCTCCCTCGTGAGAAGACTCATCGAGCGTGCGCTTGAGGCCGGTCATTGATCAGGGCGCATCGCAGGATGGCGGCGGTGGGCGGTCGCGGAACCTCAAGCTCGAGTCAAGCTGCTGACCGGACCCCGCAAATAAGCGACGGGGGTATAGGGAGGATGGCGTGTAGACAAGGCGACTCTCATGTGCCTCCATCTGCGTGCGCGTCCAAAAGCAACGACGCGGGCGGGATGGCAGGCGGTGGGAGGGGAACTAGCGCCCATGGCTTGTATCCTTATCTGAGCCGAGATAGCAGCTTGCTTACATGGATAGATGCCCGAGCCCGACCATCTCTCGCGTCTCCCACTTCTTGCCCCCAAGCAAACAGCCCGTCCGCGAGAAGCATGCCATGTGGTAAAGACGTGGAAACAAGCTAGCACAGCGGCCCATGCTCCAGTGGCGGACGTGCAAGATGACGTCTGACTCGGACCGTGGATCTTGCACACCGGTCAACAAATGTGACGGAAGCTTATATGTATAGTGAGGCGGCGTCCACACGGCTGGCGGCTATTCCCGTTGGATGCGTTCAAACATGGCCCCTGGCCTGGTGCCTTGTAGCACCCTCATGGCTCAGGCATGGCTTGTCCAATGGTGACTGCGCGTGCAGCTCGTCTCGTTGTCCAGAGCAGTGCGTGTCCATCACCTGCTCCCGTTCAGTTGCCTGTCAGCGCCGAGAAGTGGCCATGTCTCTTGCATTAGACGTTTACCCGCGACGGGACACTTCCAAGACCCTACTAGCGGTGGGAGCAGTCCCGTAGTGTGCACATTGGGGTTCAATCCCGTCTGATATAACAGTGATATATTGCATATGAGCGCGCAAATCTAACTCTAAAAACAGGACAGGAGCGGGCGTCGCCCGGGGGTATGTTGAGAAGATCTTTCCTCCCAACGCCAAAGCCGTCTTGCAGGTATCTTTTTTAAACTCCGTCTAGAAAATGTTATCCCGCACATATTCCGCCCACGCTAGTGATACAAATGACCGTCCGTAGTGGTAAAAGGGCCTGGGAAAATGCGCCTTTGTTCTCGTAGTAGCGCCCGAACCCCGGTATTAAAACTCCAGTAATTTTTCTCCGGTGACGCAAGGGTACGCCGTTGCTGAAAGCGCCAAATTCGATCCATGTCTATCTTATCGCCCTGTATTATTTGGAGAGCACCGCCTCGGCCGTCTCGTCAGGTGTGAGCGTGATGATGGACTCTGCGTCAGAGTCTCCGCGACCGACTTCTTCGTCTTCATCGATGCCGCGGAAGCCTGGTCGTCTGCGCTCCTCTTTCATAAAGACACCAGGAGCCCAGCCAATGGCGGCGATGCCCGCACACGTCCACCATGCTAGGCCCGCCATTCCAATGCGGTCGCCGACTGAGTCGACCGCGCCTGATACGGTAGGACCAAAGCCCCGGCAGACGCTGGCGGATGCTGCAGCAGCTCCGTTCAGGGTACCCAAGACCTTCTTCGACGGGGATGCATTGGCGAGCATTATGGCAAGCGAGGGGTAAGACAGAGACTGCGCTGTAACCTTCCAGACCAACAGCAGTACGATGCCGGGAATGCGGTAGTCCTGCGGAAGAAGCGCAAGGTACGGTGCAAGGAGGTAGAGAAACGGATAAAAGGCAATGGTGAGCCAAAAGGTGCGAAGGCTGCCGAGCTTCTTGCTGATCCACGGGAAGATGATGAGCTGCGCGAACATCTGGAGAATACCCTGAAAGGCCAGCAGGGCACCGATCGTCTGGGACGAGAAGTTGAACCCGCCTTGGAAATAAAAGGGGAGGTGTGCGTCTTCGGTGGGCTCCACCTTGGACATCAGGATTGGTAGAAGCTGCTCCAGGGATATGGTATGGCTGCATGTCTAGTTAGCAGAGCTCCGGCCTGTAAACGGGTGGTTACTCACAAGGCGAGAATGCCGTAGCACACGATGTTCAGACACACCTGCTTGGTGAAAGCGTCGCGGATCCTTGGCGTCGATGCGACATCCTTTTCGAGCAAATAGGGTGGTGGCTCCGACAACGAGGATCGCGAGCTACAGAGGGTCGGGGAGCTGTCGGCGCTCCTGGATGCGCGAGGGGCGCGGGTGTCGAGCATCGACCGCATTTCGTCCACGGAGCCATCCTTGTCGCTCAAGGGTGCGTATGCGTGTCGTCTCCAAACTTTGCTGAGCAACCACTGGCCTGCATCGCGGCCGCGGTCGTGGTCGTATTTGCGGTCCTCGTGGGTTTCCTCCAGGAAAAGAATGCCGACGGTAAGTCCAAAGATGACCACCACGGCACAGACCAGGTTGGGAAGCAGGTACGGGTAGGCCTCGAAGATGGTGCCCTCAAACCAGGTCGGCAGAGAGATGGCGGGGCGCGCGAGAATGCCGCCAAGCGACGCGCCGATGATGGTGCTACGAGGCGGTCAGTGCTTGTACCAGAGTTGAGCCAGGGGAACACAAACCCAAGACACCAGACGAAAGGCATGATGGAATATGCCCGCGCTGCATCGATTAGCGGAGGTCCTGCACACTGCACTTGTCATCTACTCACGCTGGTGCTCCTCACACGTTACGAGCTCTGCCACGGTGGTCTGCAAGACTCCGATGTTCCTGCACTAACGTTAGCGAACGCTACTGCATTGGTTCCCACGAATGACCTCACCCGTTCAGCAAACCTCCGAGCGCGCGAGCAAACAGTGCCATTGGGAGGTTTCGGGCGAACCCAAAGAGCAACATGCTCAGGCCGGTGCCGAACAGTCCTCCCAAGAGCACCTTCTTGCGCCCGATGCGGTCGCTCAGTCGCCCCCAGAAGATTCCGCTCATGCACTCCATAAAGGCAAAGGACGACGTCACCATGCCCACGTACATGGAGATCTCGCTCTTGTCCTTTGCGACACCGAAGGATTCTACCATAAAGTACGCGTACGGGAAGATGGACATGAAGGCGATTGGCTCACATATCCGGCAAAGTGCTGCGTACCGTTAGCATCCCACGCGAGTTGCAGCAGGCGGGAGTAGACGCACCCAGTATGGCCATTTGTCTGGTAGGAAAGGGCGTGCTGTCTCTTGTTCGGGTGGACACGCCGCCATGCCGAGCCATTGTTGCTGTGTGTGGTGTGTTGTCGACAAAGAAGTGTGGGGTAGGGGAAAGGTAGAGTCGAAGGAGAGAAAAGGTGCGGTGGCGGCCAGCGGTGTATGTATCAATGGACGGACCACTGCTCCAGATTCGTATGGGTAGGGTCCAAGTGGGGTGGGATGAGACGAGAGGGCAGTGGTATATAAAGAAGGCCAAGATTTAAGTGGCGTCGTGGGAGTGGGTGGCCGCTCGAGGTGACAAGGATAGCGGGGACGGGGGGGTGACCGGAGAGAATGGTGATTGTTCTGGAAAGGCGTAGTGGGCGGATCGAGACAGCGGAAGGAGCAGCCAGTGTAAATAAGGAGCGGGCCCAGGAGCCCATGGGTGGGATGAAACGAAAAGCCATGATTACGCTGGTACGCGACAGGCATGCTGTGCTGGCGGCTCACACTGCCGCTACAGGACGTGTGACTACGATGAGCGGAATTGAATGGAACCTTTGTGTGCCCGACTCAGTGCTGGCTGCGGCCCCTGAGCGTGGGCCAGGGTAGTGGACAGTCTTGCACCACACGGGATCGTGGCCGGCTTGAGCGGATCCAAGGCATTGGACGCACTAGAGGTAAGCGAGTAAGGCGGCCTAGGGCAGCATGAGGAGAGCGTTGGGGACAGAGTTCCATGACTTGGAAGCTCGCGAAGCACAATGATCAACGGCGCACGTCCCGGCAGAGCGTGTGGGCGCCGACTAGCCAAAACCCGCGGATGCGGACCCAGGTCCCTAGCCTGCAGTCAGCGCCAGACGACGCAGCCGGCTGGGGATCCTTGCGCCGACCGCAGCCTCTCGCCGGAGTGTGATTGATGAACCACGCCAGTGGTCGCTGCGAAGCCGCAAACGGACGCGGAAGTTTGGCTGAGCTTCCCCGGGGGGCAAACAGACTGTCTTCCGGTCCGGCGCTCTTCATTTGCTGGCCCCTTTGGCGGCTGCTCGGTGCTGCTCGGTGCTGCTCAGGGGTCCGCGGTGCTGCGCGCAAAGCACATTATTATCCCACATTATTCCGCCGAGGCGAGTCAGGGCCCTCTGGCGCGAGGGACATGGGCGCGTTGTCTTCGAGATGCACGACCTGGCGAATCGGGCAGTCCTCACCATGGCCGCGGGAGCAGCGTGACAGCTTCACATAGGCGCGATGGCTCCGCGCAGGAAAATGGCGGTGTACACGGTCCGCCGTGGGCGCAAAGGAGAGCCCACGACACAGCACAAGTCGTCGTGGTCGGGCCAGGGCGCGAGTCGCGAGCCCCGAGCTCCATCAGAGTGTGCCTAACGCCCTGCCAGCGTGCCAGTGTGTGCCAGCGTGCCAGGTATCGTCATGTCCCCCCATGCAGTCAGCGTGATATCGTCGCGGCCTAGGGCTCTAGCCGAGACGGTAGGCGTCTTATGGAAGATGTCGCGGAGCTGGGCGTCGACGATATCATCACCGCCGTCATCAGTCATAATGCATCAGCTGATGCTCTCGCGTGGGCGCGCGTTTGCGGCGGCGCTGGACGAGGATGCGCCGTGATGCTGCCCGAGACGCCGCCCGCTGGCGCCCCGTCACCCCCGGACCTCTTCGGTCGCGTGTCGTCGGCTGAGCTGTCGCAGGCAGCGTCGACGATGGTCGGGCAGCGGGGGGGGGGCTTCAGAGCCCGCCAAGGCACAACGGCCGGTGTGGAGCATCACGTTGCGGCGGTGTGGACATAAGGCTGGGCTGGTGCAGCAATTGGTTGGCGTGGCTTGCATGTTCCACGCGAGATTGACAAAAGATGGACAGGGGCCGCGGCAGGCCTTGAGACAGGCCGGCCTTCTTAGTGGCTTCTGGTCGGAAACTGCAGCGCCAGGCGACGGGCCCTGGCGGTTTGATGGCCCCCAGCGAATCCTCCGACGCGTCTGCGCTAGCCCTACGCCGCCGTGGACGGTGTGCTTGTACCTAGGCCTTTGCACGCCGTGTGTCGCTTGCGGGACGTCTGCAGTCTGCCCAACGGCCACTGGGCCGAAACGGGCGGCGGAGGGGAGCATGCCGTGCTGCCCGGCACGGCACTTGGAGCGCTTGCGAGAGGGCCGAGAGGAACAGCTCGCAGCCCACATGGACGTCGACGTGGAGGGACCGCGACCCGTCGTGCCGGGTCCGATATCTCCGATCGTCTCGTCTGCGCAGCTCAATCTGAACGTCGCACGCCTCTCTGCACCCTTCCCTCCCGTGCACTGTCCTGCGCCGCACGTGAGCTCGCAAACCGAAGCGGGAATCTCCTCCGTTGCATTGCAAGTGGAGCCAACGCATATCGACGACGACGACTGAGGCGCACCGCATGTCCCACCCACCCGGACCGCCGTGGTGGTGTCGCTTTCCATGTACGTTGCATCGCAACGGCCAGAGTCGACAGCGCGCCGCCTGTCTGCGCCCCAATCGGCCTCCTGCTCGGCCACAGCACCGCAGACGCACCTCGAGGGCATCCCGAAAGCATGACTGGCCCGCCGTCGTTCGTCCTTTGCCGCTCCGACATGCCGGCTGCATGTGCTGCCCCGATCCCGGGAAACTCGAGATTCGATAATCGCAGCGGATCGTCTGCATGCGAGATGGCTCCTTGTGACCCGTTGCCCTCCGTGATGACCACTCTCCTGTACCCTCTCGCAGCACTAAGCGCGCCATACGCCGTCTGCCACGTCGATGGCTGACCAGGCGCCCGACATGGCCCACCACCAGCGCCGGCCCGAGCCCAGCCTACGGAGCCCTACCGATCCCTACCGAGCCTAGCGCCCGGGGCTGCAACCGCTCCGAACGACATCCACTGTCGCCATCTTCCACCACACATCACGACCCGACCTCACCCCATCATGTCCCCTCCCGAGTCGTCGCCGCCGGCCCTGCTGTCCTTTCGGAAGCAGAGCCTGTTGACCGAGTTGTAGGTGCCAGCGTCCCGCGGCCCGCCTCGGCGTGGTCCTCTAACATTCAGCAGCTCCAGTCTGCGCCTTGCTCCGCTCGACGGCCTTCTCGTGAGCATCACGCCCGGCGATCCGTCGCTGTGGGTCGGCGTCATCTTTGTGCGAAAAGGTACTTGGCCTTGAGCAGCGCAAGAGCCGGCAGCCGAGGGGGTCCCCCAAAACTTGCCGTGTATTCACCAGAGAGCAGGGCCCTATGCGCCAGCCGTCTTGCGCTTCCAGATCTCCTTCCCGCCCAGCTACCCAGCGCTGCCGCCCCTCGTGACCTTTTCCACCGACGTCTTCCACCCGCTGCTCACGCCACTCACCACGTATACGTACACGACGGGGTCATCAGACACGGATACGGTCAGTGCCACCGATGAAGAAAGACTGCCCCCTGGCGGCTTCAGTCTTCGACACGGGTTCCCGCAGTGGTTCGGCCGTGCTCGACGCTCCGCCGCGGGCTCCCGGAATGTGAGCGGGTCGGGCGTGGACAGTCCCGCGCCCAGTCAGACGTCCACGCCCTCCGATGGCAAGGGCAGCTTGATAGACTTGGGCTCTGTTGGCACGCGCACAGGCAAGCAGGTCTCGATTGTCGCCATATTGGAGTACATCCGCACCACCTTTAGCGAGGAGCGTGTGCTCGACTCCGTTCCACTAGAAGCTGCAGCGAACCCAGGCGCATATCATGCTTGGCGTGCCTACCGCGCTACTGCTGTGCTGGCCCAGCAGTCTGCTCCGAGCTCCCCCACGTCCGACCTCCAGACAAATCCAGCCGGTAGGACGACCGAAGGCTCGACCCTAGGCAGGAACCGTCGACCCGGGGAGTGGAACTGGGAAGGCGTCTGGGAAGAGCGTGTTAGGAAGGCGGTGAAGGCCAGTCTGTCCGAGTCCGTGCTGTTCGGCACGGCAGCGGGGGAGGACATCGTACGTTGCGATTTGCTCTTCCATGTAGGTGGTGCAGGTATTAATGCTGTTGTAGATCCGATTCCGTGACGGTGATGAGGAGATGATGACGAAGATGAAGCAGCACCTAGAGTCGGTAGTGTCAAGGACAGCGGAAGCGTAGTCGGACATGCGTAGTAGCTGCCACAGTTCTCGCTATAATTACGACTGGAATATCATGATACCCCACATCATAATCATCCGCTGTGGATGCTGGCATCCAGGAGGACTGTAAAGCTTGAGCTAAGCAATAAAAGAGCAGACATGATGTGCTCCCACGAAGCAGTTTCATAGTTGCCCAGAGACGGGTAGGCATGGTGTGCGCCTAGTAGGTAGCTTCCTAATTGATGCGATGACGGCAGTCACGCACGCTCTTCCCACCGCCTCTCACATTTCACCAAATCGTATTGTACCCCGTTTCAAATTCCATGTCGAGCCAGCCGTGCATGGGACCCATCTTATCCCATTGCTTTTGTCATCTTTTACCCGTATTTCACTCCAGGTATACTCAATTCATTGTTGACGCGGCCGACCCCACGAGCAACCCAAGGCAGCCATTGGCAGAGCGCAAGACGGCAGAAGCACTGGCACTGAAGGAGGCCGTCACCACGAGCAACGCGAAGCTCATTGGTGGATCGCAAGACGGCAGCGAGACCGAGCGTGAAGGAGACTTCTGTTTGCCAACGCGACGAGACGCGGCCGTCGAGCATGGCATCACAACAGAGCGTTGTTGTTCTGTCACCCCAGGCCGACCTCTGCCCCTCTCCACTACACATCAGAAAGAAGACCCGCAGGACGACCTTCTATCGACGCATCACACGTAAGTCAACATCCCGTCGACCCCCTTACGGCATTACGTGCGGTCCGCTTGACGACATTATCAACGAGATCACGGGCGACATCTGGGGTGCACCCTTTGAGTGCGATTCCGGCGCGTTGTTGCGTGAGTGTGAGAGCACATCTGAAGCTCTACTCACTTGGCAGCACCCGCTCAAAGCTCCGTCGACATGCACCGTAACGGCGCTGCCCGTCAGTCGAATACCCAGCGACCAACCTCTGACGATACGCAAGAACAGAAATAGCCGGTCAACGGGCTCAGGCTCAAGCACAGATTTTCCAATGCCTTCTTCGCGGAAAACTAGCCGGGCTCAGCCTGCGCCAGCACAGAACATACCTGTAATTCTACCTGCGGACGAGTTGAATTCGCCCTGGCCGTCGTTCGAGGGGCTGCGCACAGATCTGTCTGGGATTTCTACCGCCAGCATCCTCTGCACTGATTACACGGGTGCGCAAAAGGCCCTTCAAGGCGTGCGCCGCAGTGACTCGTCCACTCAATCTGACGAGCTGCGCCCTTCTCGTTTGCGTCTTTTCACCAACAACTTCCCGCGTCTGCGGCGGGCGGGCACTGGCGATACGACTGGTAGCAACGCATCAGCTAAGTCATCATCACCAGTGGACTCACTAGGAAATCAGATTGAGGAAGTCACGAACAGCCTGTCTGGATTGGAGGATCACCCGTCTGATGCAGCCGTAGAGGCTTTGGCTTTCATGCAAAAGCATGCGCGCAAGTAAGCGGGCTACATGGAGGCGATTCCTTTTGCCTTGAAGTCGTACTAATCTTCGCAGCGGATCCATGGTAGGTTCGGTCATCACGCGAGCTGCCGAGCGGCTTCCTTCCTCCTTCGAGAATCGGTGTGAACAGGACGAAGCGGTAACAACGAGTGATCCTGAGTCAACACCGTCTACCTTGAAAGCCTCAGTCAGGATTATGCCGGAGGTGAAGCTACTACGTACAGCTGAGGATCAGGATCTAAGGGTTGGTATTGAGGTTGCGGGAGTTGCACACAATCGCCATGTCTCTGTCGACTCGTCTATGGACGTCATTTTCGTCATCGACAATAGGTCAGTCTTGCGCCGCTTCTCGTACCGCAAGAAACTAATGCAGAAAGTTACTATGTCAGCAAAGATTGCCTTGGCCGCGCGTTGAACACGGTCCTCAGCGCTCTCTACCATTTGAGTCGTGGTGACAGGGTCGCACTCTACACTACTCATTGTACCCATAACGTCGTCAGTGGCACTGTCCCGGACATGATTCTTCCACTTCGTTCGTTTTGCACCGAGACGGAGGAGACACTTCGAGAGCTGATAAACGACATTGGCGCGTGCGGAACACAAACACTAGAGCCTCCCCGTCCTAACCCGACCATGTCCGACGTTGTCCTGGCCGTGGCTAAATCTCTAGAGAACAAGGACATTAGCCAAAATCGAACGCACATGATCATACTTACCCCGACCACGAACGTATTGCATGCGATATCCCAGACTTTCCCACGTCTCTACATCCATCAGATGAGCCCTGGAGTACTCCCTTTTCGCCATAGCGAAGAGCTTCAGGACAGGATATGCGAAGAGCCGTGCTGCGAGAACGTCTTTGTCAGCAATTGGGCCCACTACCAGTCTCCTTCAAGTCGAATCAAGCAGATCATTCGGGATGCTCGTTCAGAGAAGCCTCTTGGGAAAATCACCAACGTTCATGTCGAAATCCGCACAAAGAAGGGTTGCGAAGTGGTCGAGATAGAAGGCACTTCGGAGATCGGACGCCTGCGACTTGGACAAGTCCATTCATTCTTCGTTCGTGTTCACATTACACGGTCGGAGACTCAGGAGCTTGATCTCGAAATGATTGATCCCGTACTACACTCCAGTCTGGGTGAGACCCTGAGGCAAGATTTGCGGAATGCCCAGGCTATAGGCGCTACCAGCGTCCACCTCCTGACGGTACAAGTCGTTCATCAGAACTCTCTCCAGCCTCCTAACTGCTGGAACTATACGGAATCTCAGCTCGTCGTTACTAAGGATCTGGGCGGCCTGGCATCTCCGATCAACTTGCCTCTGGAACTCTACAAGCGCCAGTTCTTCCACAGATTCAGCAGGCACGACGCCAATGCCGATTCCGCCCAACCCGAGCTTGAAATTCTCGCCGTAGCCACACCAGATACGTACGAAGAGCTCAAGCAACTAGCACAGCGCATGTCGAAGGAAATTCGTTGCCACAAGGCAATTCTCGAGTACGAAATGGCTTACCGGCAGAAGCTTCCGATTCGCCCAGGACCGATCTGCTTGGATGTAGCTCACGACTGGTTGGCGGAGAAATGGGATGAGAAGAGGAACAAGCGCAAGGGTTTAGCTATCATCTAAATGTCTGTCACGAGCCTTTTGGCCACAATCTCCTTTATATCCGTCGGCAATTACCAAGCTGTACCGATTTGGATTAGAGTTTGCTTTGTCGGAGGAATGAATCTGATACGCGGTCTTTTCTGAGCGACTTGTTGAAAGGAGCTCACGGATCGTTGTCGGTGGATGAAGGTCACACTCCGTTCTGTGGTCGTAGGTCTGGGTTTGGGTTTTCAGGCAGTTGGGGTTTGATACGACGCCGTTCTGGGCGCCTCGATGAGGGAGAGCTATGATTTGCTGTAGGAGGAAAGGTTTTCCAGACTCTTTTGTACTTTAGGGTTTGTGTTTGTTTGCGTCTGGGATCGGGGAAAGTGGACGTCATGTGGGCTTTGTCGAAGGAGAGCTAGGACTCCTTATTTTTGTACAATATACCAGAATAAGCCTTCGCGTACGCAGGTGCTCGTCGCCACACTCTTCCCCCCCTACTCAACTAATCCTGTAACGAAACATCCTCCTCTCTCTTCCATTCCTTGAACCCTCAACTCCCCCCAACAGGCGGCAGCATACCCAGCTCCACAAACTCACCCAGCACCTCGCGAAAGCATTCACTCGTATCGACGAACCCGTACCAGCCCCTCTTCCGCGCCTTATTCATACTCAAATCAATGGTGCCGCCAGCCAGACTGCCATCAGCGAAGCTAAAGATGCGGTCGATGTCCATGTCCTGCAATTTCGTGGCGTTTTGGACATTGTGCTTGGTGAGGAGTTCTTCCTGCAAGTACGCGGTACCGTTAGCTCACATGTTCTCAGAACTGGTAGATGGTTCGCCTCGATTTGACGTACCCAGGCTTTTTGGACTTCGGGGCGCTTCGCCCAGGAGGCGAGGGTGAAGCGGATGCGGTATGTGGCTGGGGGGCCGAAACTATGCACATGTGAGCCTCTTTGCCTTTGCAAGAAAGGAAGAATGTCGTGAAAGAAGAAGAGGAGTGGTCGCATGGCAAAACGGATAGGAGTCGGGATACACACCCTCTCGGCGGCGGCTCAAACCGCGTCCTAACCTCCGTGTAATCCCCCGATTCCAAACTCGGCCTCCCCAACTCAACACCATACCAGCCCGCAAGTTTCGGCCAAAAGCCCCCCCAAGTAAACGGCCCGCCATCCGCAGCATTAAACTTCTCATCCTGCACGTCGTCATTCAGCACAGCCCATTCCTCCAGGTACGCATTCAGCATCGAGCTACTGCCCACATTAGTAGCGTCCCAGGCGTTGAGGTCGGCGGGGAAGTCCAGCGTGGTGCGGAGGTGGGCGGTGACGGCGGCGTAGATGCCGAGGGGGTAGACGAGGTTCATGGCTGCGTCCGGCACGGCGCCGAGGATGTAGCTCGGCATGACCACGTTCCAGGATATGCCTTGCTGCTTGCAGAAGGACCAGAGGAAGTCTTCTTGCGGGTAGTAGAAGTTGGGTTCGAGTGTGACTCGTGGGTGGTGTTCTTCTTGTGGGGTGGCTACGGGGCCGAGGTGGAGGCTGCGGGTTGTAAGATGGAGGTTCGTTGGAATGAATTGAAATTGGTTTGGGTTATGCTGGGAAGGATGATGGGATTGGAAGAATGGAAGGGGGGATGAAAGGCAAAGGGATAGGGTACCCGTAGTTCTTTGCGCCCGTCTGGAGCATGATGCGTTTAGGCTTGATGTCCGCCAGCGGAAGTGCTTCGCAAAAGTTCTGCAAAAGAGCCACTACAATCCGTCAGCTTACCTTCTAACATTGAAACTTCAGTCTCTCTCTCTTTTCCACGTCCTCAACTACTCAATCACTAAACCACTTACAGTTCACCCTACACATCTCCTCAGCATCACTCCAAAGCCCCCCACCCCCCTTCGGCTCAACCTGCACATAGCTATAAAAGAACACATAATCCACCTTCTGTACACCCTTCTCCCTCAACACCCGCGCAATCTCCTCCTTATCCTTCAAGAAATCCAAAGCAATGTGTTCCGCATTCTTCGGCAACCCGTTCGGAATCGCCGGCGGCCGCCGCGAAAGACAGTAGATTTTCGACCAGCGAGATGGATCTTGTCCAAGTACGCGGAGCATGTAGTTTCCGGAGATGCCGTTGGCACCAGTGATGATTGCGGTGAGGTTCTTGAGGGAGGGAGGGTGCACGGGGAGGCCGTGGTAGATACCTCGCGTTTGGACGGTATGCTGGTGAGACATTCTTGGCGGTTTGTTTGTTTGTTTGGGTATGTTAGTGCTTGAGAGGTTATGGAGAAGGAAGGGGTTCGCCAATGGAAGAGTATTTGGCAGTGTCTCATCTTAGATGTTTGTATGCTGCCCTTTTCGTACCGAGGTTCGTGACGTCAAGCGGGGAAGGCAGTACTGACAAGACGGAGCGACAAGTTGATCGACCAAGGTAAGCTTTCGGCAAGGCGATCCAAGTCGGAGATCAGTGGTGCGGGGTCGAATGCTGAACGAGTGGGACAGTACTCAACGGAGAGAACGTCTAGCATCGTCTTCAGTGTCACAACATCTCACAACCAGTCCACAAATGCAAACGCACAAAGTTCAAGTAACTCAGTAATATCCCTCCCTCCAATACCATATCTAGTAGGAAAACAACTGTCCTTGTGCCCATCATTAGTCGTCGGTTCCACCAGCCCTCCATGTCCCGCTAAAGCTATTTATACTGAGACACCCATAGACATAATGAAGAGAAACGGCTGAAAAGCCACGCAACAGGGCGCAAGAAGGTACTTTTAAGGAGATAATACACAAGCACGAGGTTGCTGGCGAGGTGTGAAGGGTGTGAGAGGTCCAATTTGTGGGGTCATGATTGTAGTAACGGACCGTGTCAGAATCGTCATAACGTGATCGTTGTCCATGTCCGTATGCGTGTGTAAGGAAGTGTGATGGCGGAGGGTGATCCAGTCTCCGAGTCATTCATTCCGACTTCCGTTTTCGTCAATGTGCTGCAATGCCTGGCTTTGCCTACAAGGCAGGCTCAGCAACCGGCGCGTGCGGCTGCTTCTCCAAGACGGGCTCGTGGAGCGGCGCGTCCGGGAAGCTATCCTTCTTGACTTCTGGAGAGACTGAGCGTCCGCCGCGGTAGTTGTTGATCGTCTCCTGCGCCTTCGCGGTGTACTCCTTGGTGTAGCCCTGGACAGTCTTCGCGGCGTTACCGGTGTACTGCGCACCAAGGTCCTTAATCTGCGTTGCCTGCTGGTTGGCAATGTTGTAGCCCTTCTCAAGCTGAGCATCGATGACCTCCTTGTTCTTGAGGTAGATAAGCGGGCCCAGGTAGGTGACAATGGTGGCGATAAGGGTCAAGCCCCAGAGCGGGACGAACTTGATGAGGAAGTACGAGATCAACGAAGCGAAGAAGGCCTGCCAGTACGTTAGTCTTGCACTCTTCTACTGTTATGATATGACGGGATGCGACTTACAGCAATCGTGGTGTATACGTTCTCGGCGAAGACGATGCGCTGCGACTCGATGACGAAGAAGTTGATGAATTGCTCAACATCGTCCAAAAGACGCTCGAGGGAAGCCTTGGGGATCGTGAAGTACTTCCGCGGCCTGAACTGGGAGGTGAGACCCTTGCCGAGGGCCACCTGTCCGGCAAGCTCGGCAGCGCCAGTGACTGTTCCATGATCAGCTGTGTGTATTTCGTTGAGGATGGAGGAACGTACTGCCAAGAGTCACCCATAGTGCCTTGAAGACGTAGCGGATGACGTTTAGGTATCGTGCGGCGAAAATGAAGATAACGGCGGCGGCGAAGGAAATTGCGGTTGCACGGGGGTTCTTCCACTGCGTGGTGTCAGCATAATGAACTCATCTAGAAGGGGAAATCTATCGTACGCTGAGGAGGCGGTAGAACATGCTGTGGTAATGCGTCAGAGGCTGGCCGGTGGCGGCGGGGTGCTCTGGAGTCTGCCGGGAGTTCGCAAGATCGGCGAATTCATCCCTCGTCTTTGCTGACTCGACTTTGACATTCTGTCCAACAGGTCCTGCACAAGATCAGCACGTTGTCAACAGCGTTCGACTTTGCAACACGCTCGGCCGGGCGAAGGCACCCATAGCACATCATGCAGCATTGTCATCGCAGTCAAAGCCAGACGTGTGCAGGTATACGGCCTCGGGAAGCCTTCGACGGGCGGCGGAGGGGCAGGGGCAATTTTGGGCTGTTGGGCACTGTGTCGCGAGACCACTGTTAGCTTCATCCAGGCGGGGACAAGGCTGAGCGACACTTACCTCACCATTCGCAATGTTGTCCTTTAGATTCTGCGTCGTCGGGTGGTTGTTCACTGCGGCCATGGCGGATTGTGCTGCTGGAGTGGGTGTTAGAGAGTGTCGTGTGCTATGGCGTGCGTGATGCAGATAAGGACTGTGACGTTCGGAGTTAGCTGGCTGTGTGGCTGCGTCTCGGCACGCTCCGGAGGCCTCGTTACGTACCTTACAGCTAAGGAGATTGTTCTTTGCGTTCTCAGCGTGGCCAGCAGCGTTGCCGTTGCCTTTGCCGTTGGCAGCTGTGCCGTTGGCAAAGCTGTCATCGCTGTAGCTGGAGTGGGAGGCCGACATTTTGTCTGGATCGGCAGGAGCTGGGCTCTAGCAATGTGGATGATTGTGCGGGCGATCAAGCGGTGCTCGGATGCTGCTCTCGGTGGTTTCAAGGTGCAGAAGTGCGATTTGGGGTTGCGTGTGGGGGGGAGGAGTGAGGTGTTTAGTTTGCAGCGTGGGCGAGGGTTTTGTGCGGCAGGAGCCAGTTGTCGCAGTGCTCGTGTGAGCGCCCGCCATGACGTCTCAGCTACCTAGTTCACAACAACGGATCATGACACCACGCAGCCACGGCTCCACAGAAAAAAATCATGACATTCGCAGTTCACGCATGCTGGCCTTTGCTGCACTGCTCACTATTCACGTCTTTTGTTCTGCGGCGGCCGCGCAGGGCGACTTGCTGCGGCCTTCTGTGCCTGCCACACAGTCCAGGCAGCCTTTCTCTGCAGTCGCGTACTTCCAAGGTTAGGGGCTCGCATGTGAAATCCCTCCCGCAACCCGAGGAGCCAACGTCATCAGGCACAATCACACCTTAGCGCCACCACTTTTAGTAGACTTCCAGAAACCTGGCATTCCAACTCTCCAAGATGATGTCCCATCCGTCTTCTGTGGGCTTCTGTGAAGTGCAGGCGAATATGCGATGCGCGCGGGGAGGTCATGGTAAACAGTACCATTCCCATGGCGGTGCTCCGTAGGCTAAGTCGGGATCTACCCACTAGTCCACACTGCACATCGCTGATATTAGCCCACATGCAATATGCCATCACGAGAGGTATTTCCCCTTGCGTACTTGGGTCACTGATGCCAAGGATTCGCAAGGCTGCCGCATTACGAAGTAGTTGCCTTTGTCTAGCGATTGGCGAAGCGCCCATGGTAACACGGTGGCTTCATGGCTAATAGCTTCTTTGTATACGTCTCTATTGGCTCATGTCAGTCAAGGCCTAGGGAAAGAAAGGTCGTGTATCTTACATCATCAACATTGCAAGAACAAGATCAAGCTCACTCTGACCCGGTATGAGATCAGTGCGACGGAGCCTTGAATACCTGGGATAAAATTGGTGAATACCCAGACTACTTCCAACCACCGGCGGTAACACGCCATCATTGACAAGAGTCTTCATCCCACTAGCCATGCGTTGAGTCAACGTCTATGCTCAGAATACTTGTTCCGGAGCAGCAGGATCATGGACCTCGAGACAGTGGCGCTTGGGCATCCAGCTCTCTTCAGCCACGTGGCTGCCATGTGGTCGGTAACTTGCACAGACCGCATGGTGACATGAAGCGTTGAGATGCCACGATCTCAGCGCTTGAAAGCCCTTTCGGTGTACTGTAGATGAGCGCCGGAGGCCGCAGAGGGCAGGCTCGAGGTTCTCAAAGGACAGAACTAGGAGAACATACTCAGCCTGACGAGATGGCTGATGATCCGGACTTGGAGTACAGCCTACAAACGGCTCTACGCATATCCGCAAAGCCCTGTACTCGCACGATGTGCGCAACGACACCGCATTCGAACGCTCCTATGCGGATCGCAGTAGTCAAAACAGTTGCAGCTTTAGCCGACATAAACAAACAATGCGCGAAATCGCCAGACATGTCATGACTCCGGACAGAGCTCGACGAGTGTCCGATGTGCCATAGGCGGAGAAAAAGGGGGCCGAGAGTCTCTCAGTGTCGACGATAAGCAGCGGAGACACAGCTGTTTTCGTGTGGCGTCGTTGTAGCCCAGCAACAGGGTTATTCTGAAAGCAGATGAATAGTTTCAGGTGCTGCATCTACGAAAGTCCTTCAACAGGCATCGGACTTTGGACGACACAGCGGTTATGGCGGCGGCTAACAAAACAGCACGCGTTGTTGCTTTGCCCTCTCCGACTCTTCCTCCAGCCAAAGTGACAGCGGGCGGGCTGGTCACGAGGGCAGAGCGGCTGATTTCCAGAGGAGCGGTCGTGATCGTCGTGAGGGATCTACCTCGGACGACACAGTCAAGAGGTTCTTGCATGTGCCCTTGATCATCTTCGACGCAATGTTCTTGGGCAATCTGGGCAAGCGGAAATGAAAGAGACGTCTTTGCCCTTCTCGTCGAGCGGCCGCGGTGGCAGGCTCCCGTCTCAGAACATGTGCGGACGGGGCGAGGACGGGGCGAGGACGGGGCAATCATACGGATTGAAAGGCGGGGACAGGGACAGGCTACCAACCAGCCGGTCGGAGCAGTGGGGGTTCATCCCACTGGGTAGCGCTTTGCGAAATCGCGCATTTGCCCATGGCCAATTTCGGCTGTGTTGCGCTTTTGCGCGTGCAGCGAGGCAACACGGATGCGGGCAACTGCAGGTCGTCCTGGACTCCGCTCGTGTTGCTCGAGATGGGAGCAAGCAATCGCGAGGGCCGTCCGAGGTCCCGACGGACCAAAGGTGCAGGACGGCCATCACAACACCACGGCCGTGACCTGTCCAAGGCGGAAGCATGAGGACGTTTGGATCATGTGCAACAGACGGGCGAGGGCGGCCAGGTTGGCGCGAGCGTGGAGACTGCGATGCTGCGCACGCCATCCATCACACGTCAGGTGTGTGGGCGCGCAGCTGGGCGCCCCTTCACGCGCCTCTCGCTTGCCCCTCTGCGATAGAGGCGGCGATAGCGCTCTGGTAGCGAGACAGCGCTGGCGGCTGTCAGGCATCGGGCAGGGATGGCGCTGCTCGCACCCAAGCTCCTCGCCGGGATACGGTTCATAAAGGCAGAGGCGTTTGCTTGCCCTCGCCGTCCCAAGACACACACAGCTTGACAGCTCCCCAGTTCCACAAGATCTGCCTCTGGTGTCAAGACACGCCGCCTGGTTTGGCACGACGTTTTGGCGCCGACCGCCCAGAGCCCAGCCCCAGCCCCAGCCCGCACTCCTCCACGCGTGGTGTGTGCTCAGACGCGGCCTTATCACCGCCACATTGTCCGTCCCGCTTTCGTCGTGTCTGGCTGGTCGCCCGTCCTGCGATAAGTCGCAGCGATCCGCCCGTGCTGCCTTCAGCCTCCAGCTCCCCTGCCTCGCCTTGCCTTTACATACCCACCAAGCGCGCGAATGTTCCCATCTTCCGACTTTATATTGCCGGCTGTGGACTGAAGTCATCGCACCACTCTATACCGCGGCCCCGGGGCCTGACCGACGACGCAACAGCATGGTCCCTGCACCCTCGGCCCGCCATCCATCTTATCAATCTCTGGCCATCGTCATCGAATAATCGCGACTGCACCAGAGGCATCCAAATTCGAGCAGCTCGCCCTCTGCGGAGGTGGGAGTCTGTTTGGACGCTACCAGCAGTATGATTCTGCAAAGGTCTCTTTACGAGGCATCGCCGCCGGAGCGCCGCACCCGCATCTCGAACAACCCAACCCTGCTCTACAGCTGGTGGTGCACCATCATGTCTCTGGTCATCATTGGCCTTCGCCTTAGTGGTCGCTATATTCGAAATGAGCGCCTATTTCGAGAAGACAAGATCATGGCCTCGAGCATCATCCCGCTACTTGCCCGGATGGGATGCATCCACATCGTCCTTACCTACGGAACGAACAACACCAATATCGATGGTCTAACCGACCCAGTCAAGATACGCAATCGCGAGATAGGATCTAAAGTCGTTCTCGCAGCGAGAATCTTCTATGCTTTATTGTGAGTTGCACTGTTCTTCCAATCGATGCCATCCCTAACGTTACATCGCAGCATCTGGACGGCCAAATTCACCGTGTCCGAGTTCCTTAAACGCATGACGGAACGATTCTGGAAGAAGGGATATGACTTCGGCCTCCGGGCGATCCGCTTCTTCCTGGCCATCACCTTCGTAGGCGTCGTGATTGCAACACTGGCCGAATGCCAGCCGTTCAGGCACCACTGGCAGGTCATCCCTGACCCAGGCGCGCAGTGTCGCTCGGGATACGCGCATCTCCTCACTATGGGTATTGCCGATATCATTACCGACGTCTTACTTGTTTGCTTCCCCATCCCGATCATCCTCCGTTCTGGTATGCCTTTCAAGCGGAAAGTCTCCCTTGTCACACTCTTCTCAATGTCCATCGTTTTGATCGGGATCACCGGAGCTCGAATGCCACTCGTCATCCACAAGCGTGGGCTGCAGCAGTTCCGCACCGTCTTCGCTTCTTCCGAGATACTCGCCGCCGCCACCGTATCCAACGCCATTATCCTTGGCTCCTTTTTACGCGACAGAGGCCCCAAGAAAGCCAAATACAGGGCCGGCTCGACAGTAGATAGCATGGATCGACGTCCTTCAGTCCGACGTCCTACGCTTTCGCAAACGAACAGTGATGAGGACCTCGCTCGTTCACTAGGCTACCGCACCAATCCGGAACTCGAAGACAAGAGGACCAGCCTCCCAAGGCCAGCCGAAGTCGCGAACATCAGCCTTCTTTCGCCCCATGGGCACCAACCTCCATTTTCAAACAGCCAGTGGCAGTTCCCTGGTAGACAGTCTGCGGTCTCTCACGAAAGCGGCGATTCCGACACAAATCGTATCATCGTAGAAGATCCCATGCCCAGCCCTCGAGCGTTCGGTAGACGAGTCTCGTTCTTCGACGTGGGCGGCCTACTGGAAGGACAAAACGCCACCACTTCCTCCCCGACAGACTCCGTCTCTGCACAAGACTTCGCGCTGCCGCATCGACGAACATCAAGGGCCTCTAGTTCGTCGGGGCCTGCCGTACGAGCCTATAATCCGGCGCGACGCCCCTCGCGCCTCTCTCAGCAGTCGGAGGACTGCGAGCTGGCTGTCCGGCCTAATCAACAACTACAAGATCTACGGGCCTTTTTAACAGAAGGCAGCGAAACGGCAGTGGAAGGCATCTCGCCAACCACAGTGTCAACCCCTCGTCCTGCGTCCCGGTCGCAACGCCCCCCTTCGTCGAGTGAGCGTCGTACGACAAGGGCTAGCCACTCAAGCATACCATCATTGCAGGACGCAGGCGGTCTTCTTTCTTAATCATACCCTTAGCGTGATACCCCCGGGTCAACAACGACCCTTATTTTGGGCATGGCACCCGAACTTATTCCTCCTTCGTGAGATATCACGGCATCACGGCGTTTACGGTTTTACGAGCAATGTCTAATGAGCGCGGTTGGGATCATTTGCATATTGGGCGTAGGAACCAACTGAGATACCCATGGCTGGAAATGCCCATCTATCGCTATCATATCATATCATACATCATTACTATCATATCAATTTTCGAGTTGCTCTGCGTGCAGACAATGATGTCTGCAGTGCGTATGCCATGCCGACATATGCAAGGCTGTAAATGAAGTTGCATCTCCAGAGCCGCCTTGGTCTTGTCACTGACGTGCTTTTCCTTGTCGTCGGGATATTTAGATTGGTCGTGCAGCCCGATCTTGGCATTTCGACGCAACTGTATGTTGTTTAATATAAACCTTGCGCCACTGTAACCTGGCCGTTGATCCACTGTTAACGGCGTGGGGTGGATGGTTTGTGGACCCGGATATGTGGATGCTGGTCATAGCGCAAGCACCTTTCGCTGCCCGCACTCCTTCTGCTGCCCGCACACGCGACCAGCTCGTTACACCACTTCAATGCACAGTCACAATGGCCCACGCCGACATACCCACACTTCAAGAAATCACCCAGCTAACCCACAGCGAACTGACCCTATCACAGGATGGCGACGACATAATCGATTGCGGTCGCGCTTGCTTAGCCCTGTTGCCCGACGACCCAGAGACGTGTCTAGAGGTCGCGTACCAGCATTTACACGATGTGCCGTATAAGGATGTCAAAAGGTGTTGGCGAAGACTGTATGTTGATGCTGCGTTGAATGTGGCACTTGGGGTGCTGAAAGGGCAGCTTGAAGGTCGGAGCGGGAGGGGAAAAGAGGGAGAGGATGAGGAGAAGAAATGCGTGCGAGACGGGCATGGAGAGGTGGATTGGGTGACTAAGGTGGTCAAGATTCTGGATATGGCACTTATACTGACGGGTGCGCCGGCGAGGGAAGAGCTGGTCGAGCTGTGGTTCTCGGCGCTGGGTGGAGCGTTGGCGAGAGACGCAGATCAGGCGAGACCAGCGAAAAGGAGGAAGCTCGACTCTAATACGCAAAACGATCTTTTACAAACTCCATCATGTACCATCGCACCGCCCCCGTCAACTTTCCCTACAACACTCACCACCCCACCAACCCTCAAACACCCCATCCCCCGCACCCTACACCCCAGCCTCTCAGCCTTCCAAACCAAAATCTCGAACCCACCCACACAAACCCCCTTCATAATCGAAGGAGCCATCGAACACTGGCCCGCGCTGCACGAGCGACCCTGGAACAGACCCGCGTATCTGCTAGAGAAGACGCTGGGAGGGAGGCGCTTGGTCCCGGTGGAGATTGGGCGGAGTTATACAGATGAGGGGTGGGGACAGAAGATTCTGAGCTTCGGAGAGTTCGTGGGGAGGTATATGGGGGGTGAGGAGATGAACGAGAATGAAGACAATGCACAACATACCAGCGACCCTTGCGATCTAAAACCACAAACAGGGTACCTAGCCCAACACGACCTCTTCGCTCAAATCCCCTCCCTGCGCGCCGACATCAGCATCCCAGACTACTGCTACGCCTCACCTCCCGCTCTACCTCCGTCCCCCCCCACCACCACCACCACCACAACCAGCAAACCCGTCCCCATCCTCGAAGAACCCCTCTTAAACGCCTGGTTCGGCCCCACCTCCACCATCTCCCCCCTCCACACAGACCCCTACCACAATATCCTCGCGCAGGTAGTCGGCCACAAGTACGTCCGCTTATACGCGCCGCGCGAGACGCCCAAGTTGTACCCACGAGGTGTGGACGAGAACGGGATCGATATGAGTAATACCAGTGAGGTGGACTTGGACGTTGCTATGCGTGTTTGGCCGGAGATCTCCTGCTGGGAAGGAGATGGCGGAAGTGGTGGCGAGCGAGATGTCGGAAGCACGGCGAGGGAGGAGGATGCGGAAGAGGAGATGCCAACGTGGGCCGAACGCTATGCCGGGTTCAAAGACGCACGGTATGTGGAGGGTGTGCTAGGCCCAGGCGAGTGTTTGTATGTTCCTGTGGGGTGGTGGCATTACGTGAGGAGTGTGACGCCTAGTTTTAGTGTGAGTTTCTGGTTTAATTGAGACTCATCACTTGAGCAAATGCTGGCATGCATGGGCTTTCCAAGTGAATAATACGCTATATCTGTCTTCGTGCAATGCTGTCGAGCGACTTCCCATCGCATGATCGTTGCTTAGGAAGGTTGCTGCGAAGGAGACGGAAGTCGGCGCAGGAACAAGGCGCGCGCTGACGTGTATTGCGGACATCGACACGCACTCTTCACAAGGCTTTCGGTGCGGACGGGTTTCGGACGCATACTGGGCGCGAGCATGGAGTTGGTATCACTTAGACTTGTAACGAGACATGATGATCACATAATGTCGTAAGAACATATGCGAATTCGAATTGCTAACGCGTTCTACAAAAGAAAGAATCCCATACGAGCTATCCCGCCGCAAACTCCCATTCGTTCCCCACTATACATATGCACTGGGCCAAAATCCGGTATCCACATATCTTAACAATCTTCGACCCCTAGAAAGAGAAATGTCATCAAACGTCCGACATCTCACATCTCACATCTTGTTTGCCAATCTACGAGGTGTAGGCCCCGTTCTTTGCCTGAGAAATGGCCTTGCTCAGGGCAGGACCCATAGCAACGAAGCCAATAAGAGCCCAAACGTGCATCATGACGAAGATCAAACCAGTCATGATGAAAAAGATCTTGACGTAGAGCTTGAGAAGACGGCGACGCGCCTCCCAGTTGAAGCTCCTCCAGGCGTCAAGGAAGCTGATGCTACCAGTGCCACCAACAACCTTGGGTACGACCTTGCCATCGAAAGAGCGGTCGAACGGCACGATGGTGTCCTCGTCCTCGGGGAGGATGGAGGCCTCGACACGGACCATGGTGACGATGGCGGGAAGGCACAGGAACAGGGTGCAGGAGATGCCGATGACGACGACGGCGATGAAGCGGACGATGAGCGAGGTCCACTCGGCGCCGTTGTATTCGCGGACATCTTCAGGGTCGATGCGATCGAGACGGAGGAGCTGAGCGGCACCCTTGGCGATGTAGACGGAGACATAGGGCATGGAAGCGTAAACGGCAGCAGGGAAGGCGAGGACCTTCCAGTTGGTGCGGGAAGGAACGCGCTGCCAGAAGCTGGCGGTGCTGGGCATAGAAACGACCTTGTGCGTCCAGGTGGCGTGCAAGTTGGCAGTCAAAGCACCAGCGAGGGCGCTGACAATGACCATACGGAACGGGACAAAGGCGGGAAGGACGCTCTCGACCACGTTGCCAACGATGGTGAAGGCAACAGCCCAGAGAGCATGGTACCTGAATCCCCTGAAGCGGGCAAGACGTCCACCCTGAGCGACCAAGTGTTTGATGGTGGCGCGGATCGACGAGGTAAGCGGCTTCTGGTGTACGAGTGTCATGGTCGGGGCAGTCTCGAGGAGGCCCTCCTTCTCGTCCTTGGAGGCGGGCTCTTCGGGAGTGGAGATGGTGATCGCGGCGGAGGGAGTCTCGACCATGCAGAGCGTGGCGACGACGTCCTTGAGCATGTATTCGACCTGGTGATTGTTAGCCTCGGGGTTCAGCCTGGTGGCGAAGGGAAAGGGTTCAACATACAGCGCTCAGGAAGAGAATCATCACGACGAAGCTGCCAACGAGCACAGCAATGCCCGCCTTGGGGATCTCGACCTCGGGGTCCTTCATGGCACGCTTGAACATCTGCATGCCCGAAGCGTGCTGGACGCCGCGGCGGACGATGTGGTCGAGCATCCTGTAGGCGTGTCGCAATGAAAAGTCAAGTAGAAGAAAGAAGTAGTGTGTCGAAAAAGCGCTAAAGTGGATTCTGAGAAGTTGTGTAAAGAGAAAGAGTGTTGGAGTTGGGTGACGGAGGTTGTCGAGGCAAGCGACGAGGGGAGTTTGTCTGGGCGGCGGAGCGTGGCGCAGGACGATTCACGGACCTGACACAGCCTGTTGCCTGGTGGGCTCCGTTCAGGGTTAGCGCCGCGCATTCATTGGTCAGGTCTGATCCTTCTACGGACAGTACGAAGCGCAGAGACACGAATCAATCTGGCCCCTCGTGCTTCCAATAATACATGTTCGCAGTGAATGCCTTAGGCCGTCACGGCAGAGCAGCAAGCGCAGCCCTCGCGACATCTACCGCGATGCGGCGTGGTCGCGCTAGCTTCACCGGTTTTCAATGATTCCACGCCATTCTTTCACTCAACTTGCGCACATTGTACCAGCATTTACTTTGACGTCGCGTGTACTACGGAGTTGCTTGACGGTCGCCGTCAGCAGTATAAAATGCCGGCCCGGGCTGCTCTGCTGCAATGTTCGTTGAGCTGACAAAGGCATCTTCAACACTGCATATACGCATCCGGGATCCTTGGGAATTGCGTTACATGACTACTCACTTCAAGCTGTACCTCTCGTCCTACTCTACACATCGCTGTCATGTCTTTGAAAAAAATGTTTCGGACACCAAAGCTTTCATTGTTGACAGTTACACAGCCGTTATCACTACGTTTACTTTGACTAACTCCCACCTATCCTTCACGATCCGAGTATACACCATCCCGCGACCTCCAGCTAACGACAAACAAGATTTCTTAACCCTTCCACCCCTCACAGCAGCGCAACCACGCCCCCCCTAGTAGATCCCCGGAAACATCTTCCACTTAGTCTCCTTCTTATACTTCTCCCACTCAACGCCATACTTCTTCGCCAGATACTCCTCCTTCGGCGCAATCGCATTCAGCGTGAAGTTGCTCAAATACATGCCGCCCGTCATCGCCGCATAGACCGGCCCCCCAGCCGCAAACCCATACGCGGTGCCGTAAACGACATTGAGCGCGAAATTCGGGTGGCGGCACACGCCCCAGAGGCCCGTCGTGCACAGCTTGCCGCGGTTCTTGGGGTCCGCCTTGAACGCGAGGCGGTGCATTTCGCAGCCCAGTTCGGCCAGTGTGGCGCTGATGTATATGGCCGCCGCGACCTTGACGAAGGAGGGCTTCCACAGCGGGTTGACTGCCGCGCCGGTGAAGACAAGCGTACTTATGCTCTCGTACAGGCAGTCCGCTATCCAGCCGAAGAAGGCGAACTCGACCGTGATGTGCTCGCTGCAGTAGCCTATCCAGAGCACGTTTTTGGCTGCGAGGACGGCGGGCATGAGCACCATCAGGGAGGGGAGCAGTGGCTGAACAGCCCATTGCGGGGCGACAAAAGGCAGGGTCATCGTCCCGTCTGTAGGGGGACGCGGGATGCCGAAATGGGAAAGCGGATGCTTGGATAGGATGAATTGTTGGATGGGGATGGAGAGGATGCGGCCAGTTGCTAGGAGGAGAGGGCCGGCGAGGGCGCGGTTGTAGTTTCCGCGTTGTACGCCCATTGCGTTTGCATCTTTTGGGGACATGGTGGGTGGGCAAGTAGAGAAGAGAAGGGTAGGTGGAAAATCTTGTGGGATATGCGGCGAGGATTTGCGACGAGGGTTTGCGGCGAGGGCTTGCTCTTGAGGGTGGTGGCATGGACGTAGGATGTTTCTTATTCGTACGATATATGTTACGGGAGGGTGTTAGCGCTTACCTGAAGCATTGGCCTATACTGGTCCGCTCCCATTGATCAGCTGTGGGAAGGTGATTGTGAGCTTTGTCATGTTGATGGAAGTGATAATAGGCATGAGAGATGTCCATAATACGGCGCAAGCGGGCCGGATAGGGACGCTCCATGTGAGCGATCACAAGTAATACGCAAAGGCAACCCGGCATCAGACAGCTCTAAAGATTGACGGCAGGACCCAACACCACTTTGAAATTAGAATAGATCGTATTCTTTTTGCTGGAACTAACTATTCATTGCTACTCATGAAAGTCGTCGTGATGATACTACCTATGCTACCGCTTTTCCTGCGGTTAAAAGCAAACGCCATGCTATGCTTGTGGACTGATAATGCCCCGTGTAACCTTCAGTAAATCCATATTAAAAACTCCTCGAAAGTGGGTATCGCGCCGTATCTGTTGTGTGTAGAGGCGTCAGCCACCAAAGCCGCCTGTGATGACGGACCATAAGATACGATGCCGTAGTGCGTAATCCCATGCTTGCCGAATGGGCGAAATGTGTACCTCCAATCTAGTCCATTAAGCCACTCTTCCCAGAATGCTCAATCAGACCATTGTGCTCTTGCTCCTCGAATGCGCTTTCGCTTCCTTTTTGGCTTCCTCCGCCGTCGCAGTGACGTCCTGCTTTATATCTGGCTCCACCAATTCCGGCTGCTCCTCTTTCTTGCTATCTCCATCTGTAACGACACCTTTTAGCACAACCTGGAGCTCCGCTAGTCTGACCGGCTTGATGAGGAAAAGGTTGACCCCACTAGCGTGGGCCTCCTGTTGCGCCTCAGCGCTTGCTAGGCCAGTCAACGCAATAATAGTTACTGGCGGGAGTCCTAATTCGCGTTCGTGGGCACGGATCTGCCGTGTAGCTTCGAGACCGTCCATTTCGGGCATGTTGATGTCCATGAGGATGACGTCAATGTCGGAGGAAAGATGGGTTTTCTTGAGGGTAGATGCGAGCGTTGGTGGTAAGGGATCGGACGTTGGAATGACCGAGGCAAAGTGAGTGGGTGTGCATGAAGCCTTGTATGCATTCAGAGCTTCTAGACCCGTTCTGGCTAGAATATGTGTATGGCCTAGTTTGTCAACAAAAGTCTTGAGGAGGCGAAGGTTGATGGGGTTGTCGTCCACCGCGAGGCACTTCAGTGAGCGGTGGGAGGCGGCTATTGTCTTGACTGCATTGCTGTTGACGGAGCGAATTTCAGGAGCGCTCATTGTGGATGCCATGGCTGGTCGACCCGTTTCTTGTAGCCGACGCATCGTCTCTTGGCCAATGGGCGATGTATTTTCTTTCAGATTCAGTTCTGGCATCTTGCTTGTTATTGTATGCGTTGATGTGTCGGTTGCAGTTGCTTGGGTCATGAGACGATTCGCGTGGCGATCGAGGCATGATGAGAGAGCCTTTGCGAACTTGTGTGGTCCACAAGGCTGAGAAATGCACTCAAAGATCAGTCCAGGTACCGTGATTGCTGTAGTCGACTGAGCAGATGCAGGACCACGGCAAATAACGATTACAGGCGCAATTGGAGCCTTGTCGGGGTTTTGGCTGAATTTGGTGCGTAGATTTCGAGCACCAGGCTCGGTCGTGACGAACAGATCGGGAGATGGAGCGTTTGCTGCCCCGTGTTTCCAGACTTTCATGCCGAACCAGTCAATGAATTGGTTCTCGAACGCCTTCTTCATGACCCTCGTTGCATTTTTATCTTTCAAACTCTTTGCGGGAAAATAATCATCCTCGTCTTCGAATCCCACGAAGTGTACGTTCATGCCAATCGTTCGCTTCCTGACAACCACCAAAGTTTGCTCCGGCATTTGTACTCCACCAGTTGGAGATAGAGTTGATGGTCTCAAGTTGCAAGAAACTGTGAACTTAGTACCTCGTCCTTTCTCGCTGCGTACCTCAACAGTTCCGCCGAGGTGTTCAACGAGTTGTTTAACGATGCTGAGCCCAAGTCCTGTGCCTTGGCTGAGAGGGTTTTCCTGGGCAAAAGAGGTGAACAGTCTGTTGTTCACGTAATCTTCAGACATTCCTATTCCCGAGTCGGACACAGTCAACCGAAGCTCGCACTCCTCAGCTGATTTGTTCGTTGGCAGTAACTGGAGCTTAACCTTGATAAAGCCAGCGTCTGTGTATTTGAGCGCATTGCCGAAAAGATTCATGATGATGCGTTTCCAAGCGCCCGGCTGTGTTCGGAAGACGTAGTTGTCGCTTTTGTTGATGTCTACTACGATCGCAATAGGCGGGAGCTCAAACTTGTCCGAGTATGTTTCTTTCTGCGCGAGTGCTTGCTGGTAGTGGAACCCAGAGAACACAGTCCCAAGAACGTCCTCCACTACAGTACTGATATCAACATCAGATATGATTGTTAGGGTGTCGCTGGTTTGGCCCTGCCCGGCGTTGAGGGCTGGCTTGGTCTTCTTCGAGCGGTGCTTACTGCTCTTAGAATTTCCGCGGGTGAGATTGTTGATCTTCGCATAATCGAGCACATGATTGATGGTTTCCAAGAGCGTTTGCCCGCAGGTTTCAATGGTCTCCACTTGACTTGTCTGCTGGCTGTCGAGCTGGGTGCTCTTCAATAAGTCTGTCATGCCCAGGATGCCGTGGAGGGGCGAACGTAGCTCATGACTGATGGACGAAATGAAGTCTGCTTTGGCAGCGTCGGCTAGCTTGGTGTCCAGCCGCGCTACTTCTGCCATTACGGTATTGGAAAACGCAGCCAGGAAGCTCAATTCTTGCTCGCTAGTGAAGACGCGTAACGGATCTGAGCTCCAGATGATGATGCTGGCAAACCATCTGTCTTTGTGGGTGTCCCAAAGGGGGTATAAGACAAGACTGCGAGCCTGGGGAAAGCATGTCTTGAGCAGACCCTCGTCATCCCAGCCTCTTGTGGAGTCAGCTCTTCGAGCCAACGGCGGATTCGGTCCCTCTCCCGCAGCGTCTTCAGACCTACTGGGTTGCTGAGTTGAAGCAGCCGCCTCGTCGTCCAAATTAAAGATTTGTCCGTGGGAGTAATTGCGCAAGAGGTGTTTGAGCACGCTTTCGGACATGGTGCATTGGTCAGTCGAAGGGGAAGGGTTTTGTGCGCCTCCGTGATGCGCCTCTCCTAGGATGAGACAAGTCTTGTCCGGTTCAGGCGTTGACTCGGGAAAAGAGTCGTCGTCGACCAGACCACCCCATGTACTGACTTTGGCGTCGAAAAATACAGCCCCTTCGGCCTCGGTTGCCCTGACTATCATTTGTGCTGCTCTATCGAATATCTCCTTAACCTCGGGGGAAATGATGTCCTTTCCATCGCTCGTCACAGAAAGCGATGACTTTGTTGCGACTACTGCTTGCGGGCGAGGCTCTACTGTTTCGGACACCGGTGTGACGCTAGCACTGGCGGGTGGTCCGGTCGATTGGGAGGAAGGCTTTGCGCTGGCGATACTCGAACTCACACTGCCATCCCGACTTAGTACCGCCGCATCGAGCGGTGCTGCCTGGGACGATGTTGTATTTCCAAGTGTTGAGCGTCGTGGGCGCGTTACAGAGCTATCGTCGGAAACGGGGGGAGGTGACGACACATCGTTCTCCCATGGGTCCCACCAATCCTCCACGCTTGACCTGCCATCAGCGAAGGAACCGAGGCTTCTGACCATAACTCCGCCCCTCTTGTGGTCATCAGTCGCACGAGACATCTCAAGGTGCCGCATGACTGTCACAGCCATGTCTTTGAGGAAGTTGAGCTCGAACGCAGATAGACCGTTGCGAGGTTTCTCATCTAGGACGCAATAGGTACCGATGCTGTGGCCACTGGGGCTCCGTATAGGTACACCGGCGTAGAACCTGGAATGAGGTGCGCCCAGGACGAACGGGTAGTGCTTGAAACGATCATCCTTGGTCAAATCGTTGACAATCAGAGATGGTACGTCGTTCTAGAAGAAGGGAGGAGGTCAGTAACTGTAGTTTTGGGGATCAAGCTGCAGGTCACAGAAATGGTGCGAGCATTCCATCCCGAGCCAAAGGGGTTTACCCACATAATTGTCCTGCGGATGGGCAGGGTGGCTGAAAGGCAGTTTGACAGTATAGTAGCAAATGCTCTTATCCTTGGGGAAAATGGCCGTTCCCCAACACAGGCTATCCTCTTCAAACTCAGCCTCCCCGGAATTGATCGACAAGGTCTTTGTGGCTTCGGCCAGGATGTAGCAGTCGCGACGGTCGAAGAAAGATATGAGACATCGACGGGTGTTGAGGCGAAGGGCGCCTAATTGCGCAAAGGCGGTCAAGGCTTTGTCGGAGGAGGAGTTGGGCGACACGGGCCCTGGTGGAGGAACAGGTAGCGATTTGGGGATGTCGACGAGCGGGGAGGGTCGTGGTCTGCGATCATGTCCCTTTGGCCGTTGCGACTGATGGTAGTACCTGAGACATTGTTAGCGCCCGTGGTCTTGCCGGACGACACGACGAGGCTTCACCTGTAGAACTCGCGCTCCTTGGTCCTGTCGGCTGCCTCCATGGATTTGGGTGCTATCTTCGCCTGGGGACGAGCGGACGTGGAGGGGCGAGAGGCCTTCATGGCCGCGTTAGGGCGATAATCTCGACGGTGACGGCGTCAAAAGAAAGCGCATGCCTCACGCGGGCCCAATGAGACACGAGGAGGCGGCCAAAGAACGCTTGGGCGGTCTGGCCGAGGGCTGGACGTCACTCAGGAGCACGGCTGTGTGCGCGGCGGAAACCACGCGCGGGGGTCCAGTGTCGCTGCGGTTTGGAGGCCTCGATGATGTCACGCTAAGGGGTGCTAGCAGAATCAGCCGCGAATCCGAACTACCACAAGTACAGGTACATGTCACTCTGGACTGCGGTCGGGAGTCGGCTGCTTACGGCCGTGGCAGTCCCCTCGAGAACACGTGCACGGCGGGTGCGGTGTACCGAGTTGTACTAAGACGCGATGATGCATCTGCAAGATGATCGCTGGTGTCGCGCGTTCTAATCCACGCGCCGTAGCCAGGGTTCCTGGGACCCGCGGGGACTTTCCACGCGACTGGTCTGGACCGACCCACACGCAGATATGGACGGGCAAAACCGGAGATACCCTAAGCACCCAGAAACGCTATGTTATCGCGTGTGAAACTGGCAGACATGCTTCGCAGCCCCATTGCGTCTACGAAAAGCGCGTGGTTGGGGTGGTTGATCCTTATAATTAGGTGAGACCATGCCGCTAAATCCCGACCGGCGATGGCTCGGGGAGATCTCTTCCACTCACGTGCTACCCTAGAGACCGCTCCGAATCAACCGGTGCCTTGCCCGATTCGATCAAGAATGTTCCATGGCTATGACTACCTCACATCACCGCGATTTCAACTGTGAACAGTGCAGAGTTGGTCTTCTCTGGTGAGTCAAATTATGGCCACAAGCTTGATCCAGACTGATGTGTCGCCTAGTCCCGCCACCGATTTTTGATTTCTTAGGTCGTAGTCTGCAAAGCTCATCTAGAGGGGCATCACCACGTATCGTCTCGAACTGGCTGCCACCATTTCTCGAAATCACGACACAGTCACGACGCTGCCAGCTTCTACCCCCACGCCATCATGGGTCGTCTCGTGACTCTCTCCACGGCAAATCTGAACCAATGGGCGCTCGACTGGTCCGGCAATTTGGCTCGCGTGAAGCAGTCCATCGCGATAGCAAAGTCCAAAGGGGCGGCACTTCGCGTTGGTCCGGAGGTAAGAGTGGAAATCCGCGTCTGATCGAAAGGCTTCAGAAATGTTGTACCCATCAGAGGCGATCAAGTTACGCCTTTGCAAGGGAACATACAAACCTGGCTGCTCCGTCGGACGCGCCCGCACTGTGTACGGATCGGTTGCTTATTGTTTGGACAGCTCGAGATTACTGGCTACGGCTGTCTGGACCACTTCCTGGAGAATGATTTATACGATCATGCACTGGACTCATTGCACGCCATCTTGACGGACGAGAGTTTCCACGGAATCGTCATAGACGTCGGCATGCCCTTCATGCATAGGGGCAATAGATACAACTGCCGATGCATTATACTCAATGGCAAAATTGTACTCATTCGACCAAAACTATACATGGCTAATGACGGAAACTACCGAGAGATGCGCTACTTCATCCCATGGAAGGGTGCGCGACACATGGAAGAGTTCAAACTCCCAGCCAAGCTCGCCAAAATCCAAGGAAGTCGCACCGTCCCCATCGGCGATGCCATCTTGGAGTTCAACGACACGAGCATGGGGATCGAGACGTGCGAAGAACTCTTCACTTCGAACGCTCCCCACATTGAGCAAGCTCTCGCCGGTGCCGAGATCTTCAGCAACGCAAGCGGGTCCCATCACAACCTCAGGAAGCTCGACAAGCGCCTCTCGCTCATCCGAGAGGCCTGCCAAAAGGCTGGCGGCGTGTACATATACGCTAACCAGCAAGGGTGTGATGGCGATCGACTATACTACGATGGTTGCTCCTCGATCTTCTTGAACGGTAGCATCGTTGCTCAAGGGTCCCAGTTCTCCGTCCAAGATGTGGAGTGCGTGACGGCCGTTGTGAATCTTGATGAGGTCCAAGCACGTCGCTTCGAGCCATCCAGGGGTCAGCAAGTCAACAAGTGCCCTGAATATCCCCGAATCTACGTCGACCATGACTTTGTGGACGCGAAAGACAACATGCTCATGCCCTCACCACCAATCCCTCCGCGTATCCATCTTCCTGAGGAGGAGATCGCGTTAGGTCCCGCTTGTTGGCTGTGAGTAAGCCCCAAGTTGCGGAATGTTCATGTGACATTTACTGATCAAAATCTACATATAGGTGGGACTATCTTCGTCGGAGCGGATCTGCCGGCTTCCTCATCCCTCTCTCAGGCGGTATCGATTCCTGCTCAACAGCCACACTCGTCTTCTCAATGTGCCGAGTAGTAGTGGCCGCTTTGAAAGCCGGAAACGAGCAGGTCAAGTTGGACGTTCAGCGTATCGCGTCGTTTGGCGAGCAAGACTGGCTACCCTCCACTCCACAGGAACTGTGTGGGCGCCTACTGAGCACGATATACCTCGGCATGAAAGAGCAATCGTCAGAAGAAACACGCTCCCGAGCCGAACGACTAGCGAAAGCCATCGGTGCGAACCACCAGACAGTCTGGATCGACTCAGTGTACCAGGCCACGCGAGACTTGCTGACCCAAGCCACCAATTTCGAGCCACACTTTGCAGTCCATGGCGGTACTAATCAAGAGAACCTAGCCTTGCAGAACATCCAAGCTCGCTCACGCATGGTGACTGCCTACTACTTCGCCCAACTCATGTGCACGGTACGAGAACGCCCAGGCGGCGGCAGTCTCCTCGTCCTCGGCTCTGGCAACGTCGACGAGTGTCTCCGAGGCTACCTCACCAAGTACGACTGCTCCTCGGCCGACATCAATCCCATCGGCAGCATTTCCAAGATGGACCTCAAGAAATTCATTGCCTGGGCACAGACTGAATTCGACCTCCCCATCCTCCAGGAATTCCTCGAAGCCACCCCCACCGCAGAATTGACACCGCACGATCCCGACGCGCCGCAGGCAGACGAGGAGGAAATGGGCATGTCGTATGCGGAACTGAGCGTCTTTGGACGCCTACGGAAGGAGCATCGACTCGGGCCTTTCGGCATGTTCGAGCGCCTCATCCACGAGTGGCGCGACCAGCATTCTCCCCGCGAGATCGCTGACAAGGTGAAGCGGTTCCACCACTTCTACGCTATCAACCGCCACAAGATGACCACCATGACGCCAGCGTACCACGCAGAGGAGTACTCGCCGGACGACAACAGGTATGACCTGCGGCCGTTCTTGTATCCCGCTTTCTACAAGTCGTTCAGCTTCGAGAAGATCGACGAGAAGGTTGAGCTGCTTGAGAAGAGGGCACGGAAGGAGCAGTAGGGAGGGTATCTGGCGATTGATATGAACGGTATATAAACTTTGAAGAGATGAGGGTACATACAAGACATTGCACTTAGACGAGACCTATATGTAACATGGCACGAGCTTGAATACACAAAGTATGCAAAGCTTATCAGAGTGGTCTTAGCACGTTAAGTCTCCCCTTAGGGACCCTGCTGTTGTCGAAAGTGCGACGCAGTTAATCCTCAATTTAGGAAGCTGGTGAGGCTCGTCCGGAAGGTTCTAAGCACCTGAAGTCACATACTCGCGGTCGCACCGTCTTGTGATCACGACGCATCTTGTACCCAACGGGTTGTGCTTTGAGAATGTACCACTTGCAAGCAACTATCTCAATAATCCTTATGAGTTCCAAGTGCGAGACTTTGTGGGACTAGTTTTGAATTGAACTTTTGAATTTTGAGAAGCCAGTAGAGGGCGTTTCTACATAGTAAGCCCAGAGGTCAAGCCTGAGGGATGCGCAAAGCGCGACCTGACCAGATGCCCCTGCCATGGCCTTAAGACCAGGCACACCGCATGTCCCCGTAGCTATCATGGTATATCCTCTACAGAACTCCTACTCCACTCAGTTTCGTCGTACTTAGTTCATCTGGCGGACGAGCGCGTTGATGAACTGCTCCCGGTTACCGAGATCTCCACCCTCGATGAAGTGCTTGAACTTCCTGGGACGGAAGCCGCCAGTGGGGTTGGAGAGCTTGAAGGGCCAGAGGAAGTTGGAAGCCTGCTTGAAGTTGGGGCCGACGGTGTAGATCTCGTGGATCAGGTCCTCGACGCAGACGATGCCGAACTTGCCGAGCTGCTGCTCGATGATCTCGTTGTCGGTGATTGGCAGGCGCTGCTTGTTCACCTTGCCGTACCCGCGCTTGTAGACGAGCTCGCGGACGGTCTTGAGGTTGGGGTATCCGTAGGTGACGAACGGCTCAACGATCTTCAGCATCTCGCTGGTAGCCTTGGTAAGGCGGACGAAGATACCGTTGTTGATCTGGAGGAGACGGAGGAGCTGGAGGGTCTTGCGCTTCTTGGGGTCAATCTTGTTGATACTGCGAAGTATTAGCACGGCAAAACTTCATTGGAAGAGACTGCGCATACCCCTTGATGCGGACGACGAAAGCCAGCTTGTTCTCGGCCGGGACGAAGAACGAGTCGTTTCGCTTAGCATCACGCTTTGCCTCAATGACATCGCGCTCGGCCTTGCGGTACTCCTCGGTGTACTTCTGGGCGCGCTCGAAGATAACGGAGCGCTTCTTCTTGTTGGCCTAAGACAGTCTTAGCCAACATGGACACTCCTAACTGCATTGCAGATCAAGGGAGAATATTATCGCACCTCTCGCTTCTTCTTCAGGTCGGCGGCGCGGGTCTCCTGGGCCTTTGCGCCGGCCTTCTGCTTCTTGAGCACCGACTCGGGGACAGCGATGCTGCTCTTGGTGGGAACGCTGGGATCGTTGCATTAGTATCCTGTAGAAAAGAACGGTCGGAACGACTTACGTGGAGCCGGCCATTGTGCTGATGGTTAGTATGGAATGTCGGGTGTCGAAGATTGAAAGCGTGAGGTTGAAGGTTTGGGTGCGGACCGAAAAATGTGTGTGCGCGCACGGTCCTCGCCAAGATTTGGCTCCACACGAACTGCTCACTGCCCCGCCAATCAGGCCCAGCGACCTCGAGAGCTACTGAACTTTTCTGGAGCTTCGTCGAGTACTCACCAGAAACACCCTACAGCTCCAGACTCCACATTATTACGACAATGGGTAGAGGTGGCAATCGTGTGAGTGTTCTGCTGCCCGAAAAGCAAGGTATCATGCTGACAACTCCAGGGCGGCGGCCGCGGCGGGCGCAAAGCGTTTCGCGGAAAAGGCAAGAACAACAATCGTGGCGGCGGCAGAGACACCAGGACCGAGCCGTGGGCCGATATCAAGCGCGAGAATGAACTCTTCGAGAGCTACTATCGCAAGGGTGGCTTTTTGGAGGAGGAGGAATTCGAGGAGATGTGGAGGTACCTTGCACTGGACCTGCCGAACAGCTTCCGCTTCACGGGCACCAAATCGGATGCTCTCGCCGTGCGCGAGATTTTCAAGAAGCGCTATATCCCCGCCATCACAGCGCTCGACTTCGAGGGCAAGCCCGTCGAACCGCCCAAGGCCGTTGAAGGTTTCCCAGATGAGCTCGTCTGGGACATGAAGACGCACAAGAAAGTCATTCGCCGTCATAAGCCGTTTGCCGAGTTCCAAAAGTTCCTCGTTGCAGAAACGACGTCGGGAAACATCAGCAGACAAGAGGTCGTAAGCATGATCCCGCCACACTTTCTGGACGTCAAGCCCGGCATGGTGGTCCTAGACATGTGCGCCGCGCCGGGAAGCAAATCCGCGCAGCTGGCCGAGATGATACACGGTGATGAGGAAGAGCGTGTCATGAAGGCGGCAAGGAACGAGTCCCCGAACACCGACGATGGCGGCGACTACAGCGATGATGGTAGATCTACTGGCCTGCTGATCGCCAACGATACGGACTACAAGCGCGCGGGCATGTTGGTGCATCAAGTGAAGAGGCTCAACTTCCCCAATCTCATTGTGACCCAACACGACGCTTCCATATTCCCATCCATTGAGCTCCCCTCCACGCAAGGCGGAAAGAAGCAATACCTCAAATTCGACCGCATCCTGACCGATGTGCCGTGTTCTGGCGACGGTACGGCCCGCAAGAATCCCAACGTATGGCAGAAGTGGACCCCCAAGGATGGCCTTGGGCTCCACAACTTGCAATTACGAATCGTCTTCCGCGGCCTGCAGATGCTCAAGAAAGGTGGCCGTCTTGTATACTCAACCTGCAGCATGAATCCTGTTGAGAATGAGGCTGTCGTTGCAGCCGCCATTGAAGCCTGTGGAGGTATCTCGAAAGTCAGACTTGTGGACAGCTCCGACCATCTTCCAAAGCTCAAGCGAGTACCGGGTCTCAACAAGTGGAAAGTGTTCGACACTTCTTCAATTCCGGGGCAGGATAAAGTTGGCCATCTGTTCACTAGTTGGGACACTTTTGTCAAGGCTCAGAAAAAGTATGAAGAGGAGGAGCCGGAGCGGCAGTTCTCCAGCAAGATCTCCCCTTCATGTTTTCCCCCAACCGCGTCATCCGAAGATGACCGCATACCGCTCGAGCGTTGCATGCGAGTATACCCTCACTTGCAGGACACTGGAGCCTTTTTCATCGCCGTCTTGGAGAAGCTGGACGATATCAAGGTTACACAGATACGCAACTCGACCAACGAGGCAGAGCTGCGGAAGGCGGCCAATGAATCAGAGGCAAACACGCCAGCACCCACACAGTTAGAGGCCAAGGATGAATCGATAGATGAGCCCATTGAAGACGCAACGGCAGAGGAGCAACCTTCGTTGAAGCGTAAGTTGGAAGAGGCCGATGACGGTGCTGCCTTGAAACGCGTGAAGGCGGATGAGCTCTCCGCTGAAGCCACAGTGTCCGAGGTGGAGGAGCAAGATGCGAAGCCCGAAGCTGCTGCAGCTACAGATGTCGAGGAGGTCAAACCTGCAACGAATGGGTCCGCACTAGCTAGTGCCCCGGCTCCTTCGAATCAAACCAAGAAGCTCAAGCCGGAAGCGCAGTCGCAGAGCAAAGAGTATTTCGAGTACCTCCCTGCCGATGACCCCACCATCGCCGAAATCTTCGACTTCTTCGGAATCTCAGAGCGCTTTCCCCGTGACCGCTTCATGGTCAAGAACAAAGAAGGCCTTCTTCTTAACAAGATCTATTACACCTCTGCCCTTGCAAAGTCAATCATATCGCAAAACAAGAATCGCGGCATGAAGTTCATTCATTGTGGCGTGGTCATGTTCGTCTCGCACAGGATCAAGGACGGCAACATCAAAGCCCCATGGCGTCTCCAAAACGAAGGCATCCGGATCCTGGAACCTTGGGCCAACAAGCGGATCGTCACCTGCACGTCCAAGCAGACACTCTACAAGATGCTCATAGAGATGTTTCCCAAGCTGCCTAAAGACGGCTCCCACGAGATTGGCGAAATTGGGGATCAGTGCATGGAGATGGAGGTTGGATGCTCCTTTATCCGCATTGAGCCGAGCGAGGGCGAAGACGGATTCCCCTTCCGCATGGTGCTTCCGCTCTGGCGGCACCCTGGTAGCGCGAATATGATGACCGACAAGGACGATAGGAAGGCGATGCTACTGCGACTCTTCAACGAGATAAATCCGGTCATCAAGAACCATGTTCTGGAAAAGGCCAAGGCAGCAGAGGAGGAGAGGCTGGCACAGGCGGATCAAGCGGAGGCGGAAGCGAACGAGGCGGAGCCCGGACTCGATGAGCTAGATGGGGATGAGGTTGCTGGAGAAGAGAATCCTATTCTTGATGATGATATGGATGTTGATGCTTAGTGGGTCGGTTCTCATGAGGCCTCCTTCGTAGGATTTATGGGTCAGTGGTTGTATCTCAAAAGGACATGGCTACTGCCAAACCCTTGTGCATTTGGTTCGTCAGTACTCGTATAGTTGGCGTTGGCGGCTAGGAAGCTATTACTTCTGTTTCTACTTCGTCTTTAGCATGTGTAGAATAGTGAAAAGCACTCTTCATAGAAACTCGTGTTACAATCGGCATCCATTCATTTGCGCAGTCTGAAGTGTATGAAAACAGAGGCCTCGATCAGTCTAGGTAGACATTCAGCAATAAATCTTGCAATACTCTGTCGAATCTTATGGCTTAGTCATGCAACGACAACCCTTCTCCCCAGGGTCTCTATCCTTCTCGTGCCGTTACGCAAAGCTGAAGTCCAGTCCGAGATCAAATGGCTCTTGCCAGTACGCCTCCTTCCAATTCTCCAAAAAGGCAGCACCTGGAGTGCCCTCCACCTCAAAAGTATCGGTGAAGGGGAATAGCTGCCGCCAATCCCTCGCCACTTCTGGTTCGTTTCTATCTGTAGTCGCTTCCGCTTCCAGCTGTCTAAGATCCCGGGGTGTCGTCGCCATCGAAAGGTGTAGAGGACCACCAAAGGCACCATTTGACGAAGTTGACGCTGTAATAATAGATGGTGAGGCCACTGAAGTATTATCTCCAGTGCGAATGCGCGAGCTGGGTGAAGCAAGTAAGCCCTCCGGACTCCCCGTCTGCCCTTCGGTATGCACATTTTGTCTCTGCAATCTCTCTGAGTGCTCAAAGAAATGCAAGATACCTTCTGCGTTGGGCCAGTACCCTGCCAACTTCCGTAGTGAGTACAGAGTAGAATCGTACCGTCTTACCGCCGCAACGGCTATGAGCGGATTAGCAAATCGCACTTCAACACTAAGCTGGATCATGGCCGTGAAGAGTGCCGTAACGCTGAATGTCCATAGCGAAGACAAATGCTCTCTTTCACACAGCGACTCAAAGATCGACTGGATGACGCTCGCAGCTGCCGAGCAGATCTCTGCGTCATTCTGGTTGGGAAGATTGGAAGGGGAGCCCGGATCTTGCATTTGGGGGCGCGGACGGTGGAGTAGAATGAGGGTGGTGTTGTAAAACAGGTGGAGTGTGGCGGGCCAGAGATCCAATGTAAGCGTAGGGCGTAGCCGGAGATTCTGAGGTAGCATGAGCGACCAGTGAGCCAGTTGCTCGTCGGCTTTCGCGAGAGTCTCTTTTCTGCTGAAGCTTGAGGAGCGGGGACCGAAAGATTCACGGTAGATAGTGCAGAGTATGATGCATAGCTCTGTTGTAGCGATGGCATGTTCCACTTGTGTGTTTGGGCCGCATCCATCGTAGTCGGAGGTTTGGGGGGGTTGTACATCGCTGTCTTCCAGGTTTCTAGTCCTTTATGAGCAAACAGTCACGGACGGAACTTAACAGTCTGACTTACATCGCCAGCGGTCGGCCATATTGCAGTGATATGAGAAGATCACACTGCACGAGTAACCACCACACTCGTCTCCACATCTTCTTGTTATGCTCCACCAAATTGCTAGGCTCTGCATCCCGGTGCATGCCCAACCCCATCGCAGTTCTAGAAGCGAAACCAATCCAATAAAATGCGTTCGCTGCCACATCCTCCGGTCCATCTGAATACCAAGTTAGTAGAAGCGCTGCTTGAACGATGACATCGCGATTCCGCTCGAAGCGGGAATCTATGAGTATCTTCGCTCTCCTGAAAAAGTCCGGTTTCAGTGATGTGTGGTTAGGAGAGACATGGGCGCCGACGAGCAGTACAGTCTGCAGAAGAAGCAGAGATGGGGGATCACTCGCGTCTCGGGCGCGGTATTGAGCCATGAATCTCTCCTCGTCTACGACGGGGAAGCCAGGGTTGATCTTTCCAAAATAAGCCTGCAGAAGGTCGTCTACAGTCTGCTTCATTGGCAGTTGAAATGCTTCGACTGGCAAGCGATCCGGTTCATGAGCGGTGTAGCGTCGATCTAGGCGGTTTGTAGGGAAGTGATGCACCACTGTACTTTCGTCGGATTGGTGAATGAGAAAATTGATGTTGGAGACGTCAGTGCCTTTTGTATGATTAGTAGGAGTTTGTCGTTGTGTTTAAGGAAATGAATTACCAACATAAGCTATCCGAGCCGCCTTATCGATCGGTCTGTAGCTCAAATCTTCTTGGTCGATGAACTCTACGAGATGTCTCTTGCAGCCCTGAGCACCATCCCGCACCAGCGAGCCAATATCGTCACATCTTTCTAGCGCATCGGTGTGATCATACATTGGGCTCGCTTGCGACTCCTGCAGCACCTCCAGTTCGACAAGCGGATCGGGCGAACTCTGGCATTCGCTCACAAGTGTTGCCTGCCTGATTTGAACGAAATGATGCGGTGATCGAACCAAAGTGCGTCTTCTTTTCTGATGCCAAACACAATCGGAGCGAAAATGCTTGCGGCAATTGGTACAAGGAAAGCCCACATTTTGCGCATCACATTTTATCTTTCGCTGGTGACATGTTGCACATGCTGCTCGGCCTGTTGTTGCATTAGTATATTGAACTGATATGACGAGCACTGGAATGGTTACTGTACTGGCTCGTGGTCGCTTCTTCGAGGCGCGTTTGTCTCCATCTGGAGTCACACTATGAGTAGGAGACATCATTGCAATGGTCAGGAAATTCGCGGAAGAAGGCTCAAATATTTGAGATCTTAAGTATGAAGGAAGCAGCTTCTGGATACCCCATTCCGAGTTCCGAGTGGGGCCACTTTGTACTAGTGCCGTGTCGGCTAGCCCTATCGCGCGACTTTCAATGGCTTAGATAAACGCAATTACAAAGTAGTCAGGGCTTCCTGGACCTAAGCTTAATTCAAGTACCATAGTTGCTCTCATTTATGCTGTCCAGATGTACAATTGCTCAGCAAAGCCCCAAAGACGCCCTCGCGTGATCCTTCGCGCACTCTCCGTCATCCTCCTCCACCAAGCTCGGTATCGGCTTGTTCGCCAGCGGGGTAAGTCTGAACCCATGTCTTCTCTCACCAGCAGGATAGTCTAAGGTCTGACTATGGTTCGTGACCCTCTGATCCCACACCAGAACCGTCCCAGCCTCATATCTTACCCTGCACTGCAAGTCCTGCCTCTTCGCTATATGATCAAACAAGAATTTTAGAAGGTAGTCCGACTCCTCCTGATCATAGCCGACAACCCGCTTCGTATATACTGGATTGACGTAGAGCGCCTTTTCTTTGGTGACAGGATGCAGGATGACAATGGGGTGTTCCTGGAAGAGTTCGCGGCGTCGCATCACTGCGCCATCGCCGTTCTTGAGCTCTTGCGAGACCCCATCGTTGTTGGTGTGGATAGCCGTAAGACCCTCGAGCCTCTTCCTGAAGCGCGGCGAAAGTGTTTTGAAGGCGGCTACCGAGGACGATATGAGCGTATCTCCACCCGCGGATTGTGGGGACTCGAGCATGCAGATGAAAGTTGTTCCTGGGGTCTGCGCTTCGGGAGACTGGTCGGTGTGCCATTGAACGGGCGAGCGACCCTTCCATGACTGGCGTACTCGCAGATCGCTGTTCAGGTTAGTCTCAAGGTGTCACTTGTGGGAGAGAAGACACTTACTCCTTGTTGTCATAGATAATCATATGCTCTTCCGAGCCCGCCGCAGGATGGGGTGCCCATCCATGGATGTGTAGTGGGCCGAAGTGCCTCACAATATTTTTCTGTGCCTCGAAGCCAATATCTCGGAAGTCCTGGTCGCGAAATACCAGCGCTCCTCGCTTGGCTGCAAAAAGTGCCAACTCATCTAGACCCGCTTCAGACAGCTGGGACAGTTGGACGCCCTCGATTTCAGTGCCGACATGGGGCGCGATATCAGCCACCCTCGTGGCCGTTCCCAGCAGATTGGAAAGCGTGGCATCAGCGCGATGGCCAGGATCGAAATGTTCGAATTCGCCAATGTCTTCTACTTTCTCCAGAGGATCGTAGAATGCTGTACATATTAGAGGGTATATACAACTGGGCTGATGTAGGTCTACTTACGCATATAGTCTGGATATAGAGGCGAGCCATCCTCGTTCTTCAAGCGCTTGACGTATTTACGGGCCAAAGGCTCGGCCACATTGGTAGGAGCTGGGACGCCAGTGAGTCCTGGAGCCATGTTGCCGAAAAACGAACGTGTGATCTCACACCGGTTTGGTAAACTGCAACTGCAAGTGCACAGTGAAATTCTTCCTGATTATAGTGCGTCTAACAAGAGATTTTGACAGTGGGTTGACTTTCACCACCGCGCCGAGAATGGTAGTAGATTGGGATTCGGCGAGCGATTTGCCCCTCCGAAATCTTCCATTCTCCACACGTTCGGCCTTTCCGGGGACGATTCTAGTTCCACATCTCGTTCGATAACAGTAGTTTCGGACCGCTCGGAGGCAGAGGTAAGGACAGTCGTTACAAGTGGAGGTGTTCGTTTTCGGCGATTTCAGCCAATCGGAGTTTAGGTAATTGTTCGCCTTCGGCGAGCCTGATAAGACATGACCTGACTCGCGCATCATACTCACCTTCTCCACACAAAGCAGTGGCCCGGATGACAAAAAGCGCTGGAGCAACGCTGCCAACTTGCTTGGCTCGAGATACCGTCCTGGTGGTCTCGGATGCCCCAGCATCGCCGCTCGAGATTGTCTATCTCAGCCATGCACGACCTAACGCGCCCGTTATCTGTGGTATACTTGGAGGTGGCTTGCACGTACCCGAAAAGATGCATATAACGGTCTTCATATCCTGCGAGCTCAATGAGGAAACGATATATTCTCTGTGATTTTATTCTTTGCACAGAAGATGGCGTCAACACCAGCATCAGGCTCCTCTACTGATCTGGAACGCAAGCTCCCGGAGAAAATTGGAATTCAGGAACAGGCCACAGCCAACCCTGAGTATGAGCGGTTCCTTGTCCTTCACGAGCAGTTCGCTGGCGATGCACAGAAGAAGCTGTTGCGGAAGCGTAAGTCGAGATCGTCCACTATCCGAGCATACATTTCTGACAAATATGTAGTTGACTGGCGACTGCTTCCTGTACTGAGTTTCTTGTACCTCATGTGCTCGCTGGACAAAGCCAACGCCGGAAATGCCAAACTTTTCGGATTTCTGGAAGACGTTGGCATGAGCAACCACCAGTTCAACTTGGCGCTCATGTATTTGTTCTTCACTTACGGACTTTGTGAGCCCATCTCAAATATCGCGCTCCGCCGTCTTGGACCGAAAGTCTGGTTTCCGTTCATCGTCTGTGGATGGGGCCTTGTGACGACCCTCACCTGCTTGGTAACAAGCTACGGCGGCTTTGTCGCAGTGCGTCTGTGCCTTGGTATGACAGAGGCGGGCCTTTATCCTGGTTCCTACTTCATCCTATCCATGTGGTATACACCGCAAGAACTGGCAACGCGGATGGCGATCTTCTACGGAGCCAACACAGCGGCGGGCGCCTTCGGCGGCGTGATAGCGTATGGCGTAGGAAATCTCGACGGCGTGAATGGATGGCGAGCATGGAAATGGCTGTTCATGATCGAAGGCCTCATTACCATTGCCGCAGGCCTTTCCTGCTACTGGTTCCTCCCGTAAGTCTTCTTTTCTAAAAGCCGAACACACTCTGACGAGAGATTAGGCAGTTTCCTCACCAGTATGAGGGCAAGAAATCGAAATGGCTTACGGAAAGTGAGTTGGAATACGCCCGTCTGCGTATCAAGTATGTGAACGGGCCGGATGCGCCAACGTACATTTTCCGCTGGTCTGATGTGATTGCGGCCGCAAAAGACCGAAAGACATGGCTCATGTGTATGATGTTTTGGTGGGGTGGCAGCGTGCCCACCTATTCACTATCCTACACTTTGCCCACCATGGTCAAGAACCTAGGTTATAGCGCAGTGAAGGCACAAGCGATGACGACTCCGCCATACATCTTCGCGACGTGTGTATGCGTCTTCGTAGGATGGGCAAGTGACCGATACCAGAAAAGATTCGTGGCTATCATGTCGAGCTATACGCTTGGTCTGATCGGCATCATCATTCTCTGGATCACGGTGCACCACGTCCACCTTTCAGGCCTGTCCTACTTCGCGATCTTTCTGGCTGCCGCGGGTTTCTCAGCCCAAGCACCCATCATCGGTGCTTGGACAGCCGTCAACGTTCCGAATCCTTCGAAGCGAGCCGCGGCAATTGGTTTACTCATGTTGTTCGGAAGTGTGGGCGGCGGATCAATCGGATCCAACATCTACCTCGCTGAGCAAGCGCCGGTATATCCCTTGGGTTTCGGCTTCTCCGTAGGCGCTACAGTGCTTGGGGCCATGATTCCGGGATCGATCCATTGGTATATGCTGCGACGAGAGAATCTGAGACGAGATAGGATGGATACGGCGGAAATACAGTCTACGCATACGCCTGCGCAGCTGAGTGAAATGGGTGAGGATTCGCCTCTGTTCAGGTTTACTTTGTAACCGAATCGACGTGGAAGGTTGTTGGTAGACCTCGAGGACCTGAGTTCGGAATTATCAGAATCATCTTTCAATTAGGCGCTTCTTTAGCAATCCCAGACACCATGCTTAGTCCTTGACGCATAGCCAATTCTTGAAAATATAATCACTGCTGTGACGGCAAAGGACCAGGTGTCATTATTGTAGAGCCGCCTCCCCTTGATTTCCAGCAACGATAACGTCAGAGGGACCGCTGCGGATACCTCATGAAATTTTGTTCTGCAGCTCGCCACCCATTCCGACTTGCCATGGCATAGTGCTACCTTTCGGCGAGACTGATTAAGATCTCGGAGGTCTCGGCGATTGCACAATCCCACATAAAGGGCTTGGTTACCCCAAAATGTCGATCTCCAAACTCACTGTCTTACACACGCAGTAAGTCATGGCTCGTCCCCTACCCAAAGGCATATATACTCCACTTCCAACTTTCTTCGACGATAAGGAAGATCTTGATTTAGCCTCTTTTCACGCTCATGTCAGCCAAATCGCTCGTGCCGGAACAATCCCAGTGGTAGCAGGAAGTGCAGGCGAAGCAGCGCATTTGGTATGTCCTTTTCCTTAGACTATTGCGAGGCTGCTAGCTGACGTCCATAGACACATGATGAGCGCACGACATTAATCAAAGCCGCACGCTCGGCGCTCGACGCTTCCGGTCTATCCTCAGTTCCCATAGTCGCGGGTGCGGGAGCCGCGTCCACACGCGAATCTATCCATCTGGCGAAGCAAGCCGCCGCAGCAGGCGCCGACTTCGTCATGGTGATACCGCCAGGATATTACGCTTCCACATTGCGTGTGAACCCGGAAGCAATCAAGAATTTCTTTATCGACATTGCCGAGGCAAGCCCAGTTCCTGTGATCATCTACAATTTCCCCGGCGTGAGTGGTGGGATCGACATGGACAGTGAGCTGATCGTGGACGTTGTCAAATCGAGCCCAAACGTGGCAGGCGTGAAGTTGACGTGCGCCTCGGTTGGTAAGATCACACGAATCACAGCTGAAGTGGACGACCCTGTATTCCAAAAACTGTATCCTCGGAAGTGGGAGGTGGGAGGCGAGAGCGGGTGGGACTTCTTCCAGGTTATCGATGGGTATATTGACATTTTGATGCCGAGTATAGCAAGTGGTGCTGCTGGCGCGATTTCTGGCTTGCCGAACTTTGCACCTGTAAGCATTCGTCAACTGTTCTGAAGTGATGATCAGCTCACAAGACACACAGAGAACATGCGTTCGCTTATGGGTGCTGGCATCTTCACTTCCGAATCCTGGGTCCACAGACTACCTCGAGGCACGGAGATTGCAGAACCTGGTAGCCCAAACGGATGGCTTCGCGCAGAAGATTGGGTTTTCGGGAACCAAATTCATTCTAGACCACCTCTTTGGATACGGAAAAGGACTGAGACGCCCGCTAATGGAAACGCCGGAGGGAAGGTGCAAGGAGATTTTGGAAAACGAGTGGTTCCTGAAGATTATGGCGGAAGAGAGAAGTGAATCGTCAAGTTCGCCTTGATCTCTGCCCCCGATGGACTGGCAATGTATAGCAGTTGTAAGCCAATTGTTGGCTTTTGCTGCGTCGTGTGTAGCGCGCCGTGGTTGAAGGCGGGTTAGTCTTAGCGTCGAGGGGAGCGGGAGCGGGAGCACGAGCAGAAGCAGGGAGCTGAACAAATTGCCATGGACTTGGATCTACAAGCTTTGTGCGATTCAACATGGAATGATGAGTGCAGGAGTGAAATTCTGGATGCGTGAGGCAGCACGCAGCCCCAAGCGGCGCTTGCAAATGCGCTAGTTCACTCCTACCACCTGCATTGTGCGTCACGATCTTCCACTCAAGCACCCACATTGCTCATGCCTCAACAGTGGAATGGGGCACCATGCGGCTGTCATTATACACAGTACTCGAGATGTCCCGTCCTGATCTGAACCCCCCACGGCCCGACTTGCGAACTGGATTTATTCTGGAGCTTCAAGCCAGTCTCCGCTCATCGCAAGTCAGAACGATCGTCCCAGAAGTGAGTAGGCTATTGCTATGTCAGTCGTCTCAGCTTCTCCACTACGTCACATAGCTTCCAAAACATTTACAGCCGAGCGTTGCCGTCAAAGGTCAACAGTACGTACGTCAACATACCCGGAAAGCATCTATGCCGCTGCACCCTCATTTGCGGATGATCTATCCGCAGCAAATACTGCGCACCGCACAAGTCCCCAAATGTGCTGAGATATCAACCCTTGTTGCCTTAGCAGAGAGCCTGTGAAGCATCTGCAGCGCTCCAAGTTACGCTCTCCGCCCGCATGGACCCCACCCGAGATGCAAGGACATCGCAGCCTGCCACCTGTTACATTGTGCACGTCCCCATGTTTTGCGACGGTGAATGCTTCTTTGATTCTGTAGGCTTGCTGCATCAAGCGGTAGAAATGCATGAGGCGCGACAGGTGCCATCCCGCACGCTTGTTGTTTCAGGTATCTTCAGGCATCTTCAGGCATCTTCAGGCACAACTATGTGTAACTGCATAGCAGCCCCACTTCGTAAATCTCCTCGTTGCGACGGTATGACATCGTGGAAGTAATCAGACGCTGGACGCGGGGTGTGGGGTGCGCAGCTTCGTGAGCACGGTATATATGAGATCGTGGGAGCCCGAACACCACTTGACCTCAGCAGCGTCTCACTCAAACAGTCCTTTCGTATTCACTTCAGTCATTCTCTACTTGCGCCAGCCGCAGTCAATTCCAAGCCATCACAAACTACTCTAATCCCAAGTCCAAAAACAACCCTCGTTCATCATGAAGTTCTCCACCACCTTCGCTATCCTTGCCACTATCGCGGCCACCCAGGCGCGCGTCGTTGTCCGACAGGCCAACTCTCAGTCCTTCACAGGCGCTCTTGGTGGCGTTGAAGCGACACCAGTGCTAGACTCCGGAAACGCTGATCGTCCCTTCGACGTCAACGGTGACACCTTCGTTAACATCGGTGCGGCTTTGGCGAGATCTTGCGACCAGCAGTTCAACGGTTGTGCGAATTTGGCCAATGGCGGGGAGGGCGACTTTTCGACTGCTGATTGCCAGGCACAGAAGGGTAAGTTCTAAACATCCGATGGACCATACATAGCCGGTAGTCGAACGATGCTGACACGGATTACAGAAGAGTGCACAGCTGCGAACGCGGGTGCTGCGAAGAAGTAGCGTGATGGGTTTGGCGTTTGGGCTGTAGAGTATGGATCGATGTCACTGCAGCTGGGTCTGCTTGTCAACGACTACTGAATCTTTGTTCCGCTGGTGGAGAGGCTTCTTGTATGAAATTTGATCTTGACGAAATAGAATGTATTATGCCCGTTTTGAGGTTCCACGGTCGCAGGTCCCGGCCTCGAATTATGATCGAAGCAAGAGTCACCTCAAGTCGAAGGTCCCTTCTCTTTTTCTCCATTCTCTGCCCCTTCAGAATCATCCTCCCTTTTCGGCAAATTCGCCAGGCATGGTGCGTGAAACAGTTTCCCGTCGATCGCCCCTCTGACCGTACCGGTAGCCACCACGCACCAAAGCATGATGACGGCCACACTGAAGATCGTTCCAAGAACCTTGAAGAAGAGGCTGGGCATCTGAACGCCAAACTGGATAGTACTGACGGCAAAGACGCCCAGTGGAAAGGTAAAACCCCACCATCCCATATTGAAAGGAAATGGTCGCAGTTTGTAGATAGAGGCGAGAGCAAAGCATAGCCACGTCAGCCCGAAGGACCACATGATAAGAGCAATGAAGCCCCCAAGGACGAAGAAGATGTCGCCGGCTATAGCTAGGTCGTGGAAGAAGTGAGTCTGTGGGAACACGGTGCGTGACACGCTGCCAAGATACATGATGGTGTATCCGCCCATGCCGAGAGGTCCCAGTGGCAGAAAAGAGGAGACTACAATTTCCCGTGGGGGAAGCTTGTGGAGAGCCAGACGGGTGTAATACATAACCAGCACCGTCATGGCGAGCGGAGTCGACATACCCCACATGACGTAAGAAGCGATGATAGTTCCCAGCGCATTATCGGGATTGGGCAAGACACCCGCCACCTGAGCGCCTGATCCGGCGGCGACAATGGTTGCGGCAATCGGTAGGAGTTGTACTGCTGTGATTCGGTGCAGTGCTTGCTGGTCATAGGCCGATATTAGAAGGACGGTTAGGGATATAGTGACGGCTAAGGCGACGACACAGTCGATCATCCAACAGACCCAGGCGAAAGTAACGGCCCAAGGACCAAAGTATGGAACGCAAAGGTTGACCCAAGCGTTCACGAGAGTGGCGAATCCCATTGGCATAGTCCCAAGGAATAGGGAATTCGTACTATCTCGGATCATAACACTCCAAATCTCGGGATAGAGCGAGTAACGAAGTACCGTAATACCGAAGGCGGCGAAGAAGATGATAGTGTTCAGACCAAAGAAGAAGACAGATAGCCAGTACAACCAGTCAGCTTGGAATGGTATGGTGTAGAGTAGTATGGAAACTATTCCAGTGCCCATGGTCACTGAAAACCATGAAGGCGAGAAATTGCGTACCACCCGTCGCCAGCCGACCTGCGCAAGATTAGCTGGAGCTCTGGAATATGTTTCGATCCGTTGTCGAACCTCGTATTTCGTCAATTTGCTAGGAGCAGCCGACAATTGTGTGTCGCCGGATGGGGTCGACATTCGCTTGGTTTGACCATTGGATTTGTTCCGACTTATTGCCACTCGTTGAGCAGCTGGAGCAGTCAAAGCTGGGTTGTCAGAAGCAATCCTCTCAAATTCGTTATCATCCATAGTTGCGGACGAAAGAAGCTAGAATGCAAGAAGCCCTGGATTGAGAGAAAAAATTGGGAGTCATCGGAAAGGTTAAGAGAGGACGATTTGTGATGACGCCGTTCCGGAGGTCGCGCCGTGTATTCCCGTTGTAGGGTATCGGCGCTAGATCTAAAAAGGGGCTAGCGCGGTTCAAGAGTCAAGCAAGTTCAAATGTTTGCATTTCACTGTGCCGAACTATGGATATGTTATCTACTTGTTTTTGTAGCGATAACCTTATGCTTATATATAGAATCTCCTCCGATCCAGTTTCCCCACCCTCCCTTCATCCGCCTTTGCAAAAGCAATAGCACCAATCGGCTCATCCGCACAAACATCCCCAATCCTGACCGGCAAATCCTGCAATAACGCCGCCCTCTCCAGCCCATGCAATGTCGTCCCTCCCGTCGGTGTCGGCACATAAGGATTCGTAAGCGTCATACTCGACGCATACCCGATGATGTCAGGGACACATGTGTAATATTTCAGCACCAGCCCTACATAAGCGGCGATCAGGAGAATGATAGAAGAAACGAGTAGAAGGGTGAACCAGGTCCAATTGGTCTTGTATACAGGCGGAGAGGGTGACGTTATAGTGGCGTCTGTACTATTGAAAGTCAAAAAGGGATTGTTGTCGGCCAAGGACGTGAGGTTACTGGGAAGGTTGCCGCCTAGTGCCAGGGTCGCATATGTAGATTGGAAGAAGGTGTTGAAAATAATGGTGAGACGGGTTCCGAGGAGTTCGGACGATAGCTCGTATAACTTGACGCTGTCGTAGGTCGCGCCGATGAAGTTGTTCGGGTCCATCATCCACTTCTCAGCATTGGAAGAACCCCGCGCTGTTACAGACTTGACACCGTAACTGTCGACCGTCGGTAGGAATGTCATTGTATTCATTGCCAAATTGCCTCGTACAAAGCCGTCCGTGTCGTTGGAATAGTTGTCGCCGAAGAGCTCAAGCTTCCTGACTGACTTCGCAGCGCAGTCGGTTCTGTTACAACTGACGCCCACTTCGAGATAGTCATAGCTGAGTTCACAGCTTGCGACCGCGTAAATGTTCGGGTCTTCGTCGTTGCTCTCACTGTCTCCGGCTATTGACTTGAAGCTGAACTTGCAGGGATACTGCGGGCAAGAAGTCCCATCGTAACTCATCGACCACGTTGCTGTCTTATTCCCGAAGTCTGCTTTATCGCCATCGAGACTCTTGATGTCGTCGCATGTGATGTCCCATTGTCTCGCTCTGATGGAAAAGTTACTCTGCCCCACTCCGTCCATATTGGCGACGGGTATGCCAATCAGCGATGCATATGTGATTTTGGTTCTGTTGGCGTCTGGAACCATCTTCCAATCAGTGGGTGTACTGTCCGCAATCGATTTGTATTGAGGAATCTTGACGTTGCCCCACAGATCCGCAGCAGTAGACCCGTATCTGGTACTTGACAACAGGGCAGCGAGGAAAATCGACGAAAACGTGCTCCTGCCACTATTCGCGGCACTGGAACCCATCATGAAAGAATCGGAAACAGCATTGGGATTCATGTATTGGAACTTTGCCGTCGTTCCAATACTCGGGCTTTCTTGGCCTAGTAGTCGCAAAGCAGATTGGCCTCCAAGCGGAGACAGCAGCCATATTAGAGACAGTCCCAGTCCGACAAGCGACCATGAGCGGAGCGCGATCTGGCGTTCGAGCGCGGAGAAAAGGGAGTTGCAGCCAATCAGCTGTTCGAGTCGACCGAGCGTAGTACCACGTTCCGCGAGGTAGAGACCGACCGATTTAAAACATCGCCCCATCAGTGCCGCGAATATTACCGGGAACAATGTTGGCGAGAGGAGTAGTCCTTGGTGGAGATGTTGTCCGTATGTTGAAACTTCTTTTCCGTCTAGTCGCGCTGCGATCAAAGCAAGTGCTAGATCGTAGTGTCAGCAAGCATGCTTCGGATGTGATAGTGGAGATAATACCCAAAAACATTATAGGCGCAGATGCCAAAATGACATCCAAAAACATGACGAAAGCTCTGAACGGAGTCATGGTCCATATCCGCTGCGACTCTACAGGCCAATGCCTGATCAACGACTTCCGGGAATGTTGGCTATCGGCGTAGCTCTTGACCTTGGCATCAGGCGGAGGCCCATCTGGTGGCGAGTAAAGCGGTACTGGTTGTGATGAATAGGCCTGCATCTGAATGTTGTCGCTCCAGTTCTCTTCAGGTACGCCATGCGCGCTTCTGTTGACAGGCGCGTAACCCATGCTGAGGGCCGTATCGATGGAACCCGGCCTCGTGCCGACGTCGACTTCAGACTTTGTAAGGAGGCAGCCACACTCAGAAGGGAGTGAACTTTGACGATCCGAAACACATGTCGGACGAAGCGGCTGTCGCTTACAAATAGTTGCAAGGTCTCCGACGGGAGAGCAAGCGTCGCAGCAGCAAAGCCCTGTCCTGGTTGAAATTCAGGCCGACGCCACGCGTGGCTCTGTTGTCAAACCTAGCGTGCGGCTAGCCAATAAAGTTGTGCGCTCGCGCACATTTGACTGGTCGATCACATTCAAAAATAGGAAGCTGATGATGAGTGGGGTTCTCAGACATAGTGTGGTTGATACAATCAACATCGTCTGCTATCTTTCTGTCGCGCCAGACGTTGGCTTCGTGGAGTCCGCCGTCGGTTCCTAAATGCTTTGTTTATTCCTTACCAGTACTTTTCTGTCACTAGCTTCAGATTTTCCCCAGAGAACTCCCTCACACCTCGGTCTTCGATTCTAGTCCTTGTGCGCATCGTAACTTCCGTCTTGCCCGTCTTCAAATTGACACCCTCATGCTCTAACTGCTCTTTTTTCACCAAGCTTCCCTCCACCGCCCATCTGGGCACCGCTTCTTCATACACCACACCCTTCTCTTTCTTCATCATCTCACGCACCTCCGTCGTAGTCCTCTTGTGCAGTTGCTTATCCGAATAAAGCGTGCGTGCAAACGCATTCACGGAATTTCTCATCGCATCGCCGCGGCATCGCCATAACAAGCAATTTAGCGCCTCTTCAACCGACGGTACAGCGAAAAAGCGCGCGTCGAAATGCGCGGTGCCGAGGTTGTCGTATGCTGTAGGCTTCACTTTTGGCTCTGGATTCGCAGTCAGGAATGCGGCAAGATGTATGTTGAACCGTACGGAACAGTAGCTCGCCGCGATACTGCTTAGCTTCTGTATCCTCTCATTAAAGCTTTGGACGCCGGCCGGGAACACAAGTGTCATCTCATCGGATTGCGTGTATGCGACTGTGGCTTGTGGGAAGTATTTGAGAAGGTCAGAACATGTCGCGACCATGGCGTCATGTATGCGTTGGTCGAAGGGCCGGCAGAAAGGTGCCGTGAAGCGCGAGAAGGTGTGGCCATCGAGACGCAGTATGACCGGCGATGCGAGAGGAAGAGTGAAGTCGAATGGAGCTTCGTATTGCTTCATGCGATCAGCAAGCGTGTTTGATCCCTTCTGATTAGTCGCCATATTGGTGGAATGTTGAGGTGTAGATGTGGTCGACATTGGTGGAGAAATTACGTTCGGTCACACTTATTGCAGTTCCGTTAATCAGTAGAGTGTGTGAGATATTTTCATTTAGATGTCCTGTCTTTCACGAAAGCGCTAGGTTTGTGTTTTCCTTAGAGTTGACTCATCGCGATCACGTGAACGCGCGCTGCACCGAGTCGCCGGAAATAGAGATCAGCTTCTATTTGAAGAAGGCAAAACAAAAAGGCATCAGAAACAAGGACGATCACTTGCGTCACATATCCCTTCGATGTCGTCTTCGTATCTCTCGAGGTGCTACAAGTCTACGACCCCTCAATCTCACCGGCTCAAACTGTCTCCCAGCACATATTGTCGCTAGGTTACTTTGTTTGTTTGACTGAGCTTTTCTGGGGTATTACACAGTGCTGCTCAACTAGCGTTCTTAACATGTGGTGGACGGCTCCGTTTTTACTTAACGCTTATTAGAAGAATAGCACACCCGCGAGACCGGTTGTGAAATCACAAGTCTCTATATCGTCTGTGTCGTGGTGACGAGTGTGGCTTGCGCAACTCTGGGAGTAGCTAGAAGAAAACAAGAGGACTCTAGACAGGAGTCCCAATTCGAATTCAGGACCGTACCATAGGTCCTCTTCCCAAATTCGAGCCTACTCATGCTACTCATTATGTTACTCATTATTCGACTCATTACGCAACTCATCATGCTACTTGATGTTCTACAACCCTCATTCGCAGCACGAATGTCGCTTTGATCCTCCATACGACCCTCCAACATTCCAATGCCTCTCCAACGACTCGACAGAGGACACGGCTGGCTCACCATGGCACTTTGGCATGTCTGTTTTAGGTGGTAGCAGTACGGCCTACCCTCAGTCCACCACTCTGAAATCCTTGCCCTCAAAAAGCCCCCATTAACATCCCTACCACCAAGCCCTCAGCACCGAGCAATCCCGCACAGTCAAACAGACTGGACCATCGGCGCCGACATCCGCCTTTCCGTGACCTCCATCATATCTGCCGGTCTAAGCGGCTCCGTCGCGCAAACCGAGACCAACGGCATCACTTCGGCCACGCAAGTAGGCATGGACAGGGGAAGACCGTTTCAGACACACTAACAGAGAGTGTGGAATCTTCAGCGTGGTCGTCAGCAGCGATACACGAATGTATGCGCAAGAAAGTACTGCACGTACCCATTAGACACTTCGGCGCGATGGGAGGTGAACGGGAGCGTTGAAATTGTTCTAATACAGCAGTTCCAACAATGCACCCATGCCAAAGAAGCCAGAGCCTACCAAACGCACTTATCCTTCCTGCCATCTCATTACCGAAAACTCAATTCCCTTGTTCCCAGACCCGCACCCATAACCCAAGCCAAAAGCGCCAGCCATGCAATGCGATGCGATAGATACAACTCGAAAATGCAAAAGCCAAGGCAAAAAAGGCTCTAAAAACACATGATGGCAAAGAAAGACCCGAACAAAAATGCGACAAATGTGCTGACGGCGCAACAGAGTACAGAACGAAATAGGAAGATGATGCAAAGCCTAAGGAGTAACACCCTGCCGCCACTGATCAATAGCACTCCTCTGCCTCGGATCCATAGGCGGCTCCACCATCATGACTCCACCCATACCACCCATATGCATCGAGTTAGGTGAATTGACCATCGAGGGCTGACGCATACCAGCCACACTGCCCATACCACCCATGCCGCCCATATTGCCCATGGCACCCATTGCGCCTGCTGACGGATAAGTCATGCCTTGCATACCCGCAACAGGCGTGCCAATCATGTTCATGTTCATGTTCATCATCTGCGGTGCCATCATGCCCATACCACCATAGCCGTTTGGAGTTGCCATACCCATGGAGTTCATACCCATTATAGGCATACCTGGTTGCGGGAAATAGCTTTCTCGCTGGCCGGGGAGATTCATGGTCGACCCATACGGCGTCATCCCTGGCATCATTTGTCCGTTGAACATCATAGATGGCGTGCCAGTCGGGGCAGTCATTGGCGTTGGAATACCAGACATCCTGTCTTTATACGCTTGGATTTTTGCGGCCACTGGTTGGTCCTCTGACGCTTTGCCGATGTTACCGCCGAGGAGTGGCTGGTTGAAGTGGTCGTAGCTTGACATGCGCGTGTTCATGTCCATCCTCGATAGTCTGTGACGTTCCTGTTTTATGGCGCTTTTGTGCAGAAGACTCCCTTGAGGGAGGGAGGAGAGTAGCTGCTCGTCAGATACCTTCCGGGATGAGTTGTTGGGGTTCACCGGGTGGGCGCCTAAAATGTCTGCCATGCTCATCGATGCATGCAAAGCTGGGCGGCTGGGCAGCGGATTACCATCTCTTCTTGCTAGTGATTCAGCTTGCAGGCGAGCGCGGCGTTGGCCAAGGGTCTCTTCGTCGCCTTCGCCATTGGCAGGTGAAGATGTAGGTTTCGGCTTGTCCTCTTCAATGACACCAAAATGGCTCTTCAATTCGGCGGCGAAATCGCCACTAACAGTACTCTTCCGGACATCTACACCGAGGGCATCGTCGAGCGCCTGTCGATCCTTCATACGGCGCATGCGCTGGGCAAGTGTCTCTCCTTCATCGTCTTCCGATTCAGGCCCAGGTGTCGTCGAAGAAGGCACCGCGAGATGCAGCTGGCTTTGATTCTCCATCATCTGCGTTTGTCGCTTGAAGGGACTAAGATCTCTTGTTGATCTGTTGCCCACAATCCTGCTGCGCCGGTGACTAAGCGGCTCACTCTCCTCCAGCTCACGCTGCGCTAACAAACCTACTGGACGATCCCAGTCCGACTTGGGTTGCGCAGCACCGGCTCTTTTGTTGACCAGGCCGTCGCGACCAGGGAAGAGCACACCGAGTGGCACATCGTCATCAGATGTATCGTCGTCGGCCTTAGTCTGTTGAGCTTCCCATGCAAGGTTGACTTTCTGGCCTCTGCGTTTCTTCTTCTCAATCTCCGCTACAGCATCAAGCTCTAATAAAGTCGCGTGCATGCCGTTGGGGAATGAGTTGGCGGCTGTCAGATTGCGTGTTTTCTGCTGCTGTTTGCGCATCTGGAGTTCTGCAAGTAAGGTGGTTGGCGCGCCGAAGTATTGTTCCTCTTCTTCTTCCTCGTCAACTTCTGCCTCTTCCTCCATGTTGTCGTGAAACTGGTCATCAAGGGATTGGCGTCGAGGGATGTCATCATCGGCGAGACTGGGGCCTCTAGCTTCGGGATCATGTTGATCAAGGTCTCGACCCAGACTCATGCGGCTCTCAGTCGCGCGAACCGTGAGTGCATTCAGATCCGCAGAGCTGTTGCGTTTTTTGAGCTTGTTAAGGAGGTCGCCGCTAGAGTTCCTTCGAGTGTCTAGAAGATTTAGCGAGCTTCTGCTCTTCCTGTTATCCGTCTTCGTGTTATCAGTCTTCGACTCTAGGAGATTGAGTGAGCTTCTGCTCTTCCTGTTATCCGACTTCTCTAGGTCATTCGCCTGCGACTTATTCCTCTTGTGCGCCTTGTGTTCTCTGCCGTAAACCTCGTCGCCGACATGCCCGGCAAATGGATGATCGGTGAAGGCGGAGACAGGAGCGTGTGCCGAGGCTTCTAGGATGTTGTTCAAGGTGTCCTCAGCAGACTCTCCCTTGACCTCAAAGGCCTGTGACGGTGCCGTTTGATCAAAGTACGCGCTTGCCCGTAGTTGGGGAGGTAGGTTCGCCATGCTCATTCTGCTCTTCCTCTTCGCATTTGTAGACTGACCACCTAGTTCCGACAATAAGGGCATGGATAATCTATTGGAGCTTGACATGTTCAGCTCGGTTTCGGGCAACTTTCTGTGCTCGGCTTGTATAGTCTCGAGGAGCTGCGTGCGTCGCCGTGCCTGGACGTTGGCAGCCGGCATCTGAGATAGTCGCTTGGGAAGGTTGAGCATCTTGGGTACGGGAGCCGGGTAGAAGACCATGTTATCGTTAGGGGGTGGTGCGCCCTGCGGCGGGAGGTCCAGAGCAGGTTTCATCGCGGACGGCTGCCGACTACCACTGCTCTGAGAGGCTACAGGTTCTTCCTCGGGTACAGTGTCTGGGCAGTGGACGCCATCGAAGTCGTGCCATAGGGTGCGCAGCTTATGGGTAGTGTCGGTTGACGCTGCGGTGGGCGGTCGGTCGAGCCCATCCGCATTTTGGTGACTGTCTGCGGGTAGCTGCTGCTGTGCATCGTATTGGTCTGCAAACGCGACGCTGTTTCGTAGCTCGTTGTGTATATCCTGGGCAATCTGGTCGTACTCTCGGGTGAATGAGGAGACCTTGCGCTCAGTTAAACGCGGGGACTGCTCTCGATGTTGCGATGCTGGCTCGAGCTCCTGCTCCTCCTCTTCGTCCTCCGATTGCACAATCTGTCCGAGTCGCGACGCTTTCGAACTGGAGCGTTGGCGCTGGAGTGCGGGTAGGGACTGCGAGCCAGAGCCAGATCGGAGGGAGCCAGCGGGAGACGTTATATAGGCGGTGGGCGAGTACCCGCCCCATCTTGCAGCGCCATTGACGTCGACAATCGAATGGGCGTACGAGCTGGTCGAGCACCCGCGGCTTCGAGTGCTGAATGGACGTGTGGGCTCGTCTGCGGGCGGTCCGGAAAGGAGTGACGAACGCCGGCTATCGGACAGTTTTTGTTCCTCATGGAGTTTTCGGATTTCTTCCCCGAGGTCTGATCCCTTCTCGCTCATCCTTTCGGCGTGTTCCTCCAAGCGTTCAATGTTGCCAACGTATGCCCCTTGTAGTGACTGCAGATCCGGCATGGGATGGCGCAGGTCGGCGGGAGTCTCAGGCGATTCGAGTGGCACCGGATGCGCCATCGCGGTGGGTGAGGTTTCCATATTGTTGCAGGTTGGCAGGAGCCTGCCGGCACTGTTAACGGGCGCTGTTTCGTCGTATAGGGGATGGCAGTTCGTTTTGTTGATGAGGAATCGAACGATGGGCGGGAGTTCCAGGAATAGCATGCCGTGTGGTTGGGGTATCCCTGTCGCGCGAAGGCTTGGCAACCGTCTCGCGTCTCGCCGCTCAGAAAATACATCGACACTCGAACAACGCACTCGACGTACCACAGCTACACATCGCACTACACTTTTCCGAGTCGCAGGCAACACGGCGAGATGGATGAACCACAGAACCCCAAGAAGCGATCGTTCCGCCAACAGATGCAAACCAGCAGGAAAAAGCCAAAAGCCGACGATGCGCCGAGCTCTCTGCACGAGGGCTTTGGAGCCAAGATGCTCAAGCGCATGGGCTATGCGGGAACAGGAGGACTGGGTGCCCGCGGCAACGAGGGGCTGGCTGAGCCGGTGACCGTGAAAGTCCGAGGCACGCGGTTGGGACTCGGAGCCGTGAAGGAGAAGACAGACCAGCAGAAGAGGGAAGAGAAGCGCAAGGCCGAGGCGAACGGCGAGAATTACGAGGACTCGAGCGAGGAAGAGCGCGCGCAACGGAGGAAGAAGAAAGCATCCGGCGCGTCGGGCGCGTCGACTCCCAGCACCGCAGGACCACGGCCGAAGAAACCAGTCTTTGCGACGTTCCGCGATGCCGGCATGGAGATACCTCTTACCTTACAATCTATCGTCGATGCGGCTTCGGGAGAATCTAAGGCTACCTCGAGCCTCACTCTTCGAGCTGTTGCTGGGGTGCCTTTCGAGACTCCGCTAGCGAGTCGCGTTCAGCGTGAAATGGCTGCCTTTGCAGATTCGGTAGAGGCTGTTCAGCTAGATGCAAAGAATATCGAGGAGGAGATGGAGAGACTCGTCGCGGAGCTGGGCCACCTTAAAACCCAGGCCGCGGAAACCCAGGACATCAGCTCCCGCCTCGAGGACTTGAGGGAGGAGAAGAGCTGGTCTAAGCTCGTCGAGGGCCTACGTGGACTTCAAGCTGCCTACCCTTCCAAGATGCTACATCGCGAAGCCATCGCGGTATTACACGGGCCATTCAAGGAACGACTCGTCGATTGGGACATCACCCGCGAGCCCCTCGAGGACTTGGCAAATTCGTTGAGGCTCCTCGCCGCTATCATCGACCCCAGCTCGCCTCAATCGTCCGAGTATCAGCAACCATCTACCGAGGTGGGTCGGAGCGTTAACAACCCCCTCGCATCCATCTACGGAAAGACCGTGGAGAGAGATATATCTACCCGACGCTCCACCCCTTACCAATCAATGATGCTTTCCTGGTGGACCCAATTCCATTCCGCTATCATCTCCGACCTAGCCGTCGACGGTCCCTCTGCATCTGCCTTCATACACGCGCTGGAGGTGTGGAAGCCTGTCCTCCCTGCCTTCATATTCCGGCGCGCAACCACGGAAATCAAGCGCAAGGTATCTACGACACTGCAGCAATGGAACCCCAGGAAAGCGATCAAGCACAAGAGCTCGCCACCGCTTCCCCAATGGATCTTTCAGTGGCTGCCGTATGATGCCGACATTTTCTCCGCGGTCAAAGCGAAGCTGCGTACTGTGTTTGATGCTTGGCCGTTACATCGCGGTGTTCTACCTGGCATCCAGTTGTGGAAGAAGGCTTTTCCGACCGAGATTGATCAAATGTTGGTCAGACACCTGCTTCCCCGCCTCGCTGCCCATCTCCGCGACGATTTCGAAATAGATCCTACCGATCAAAACCTCGACCCGATCACAGCCCTCAATAGCTGGTGTAACACCCTCTCCCCACGCATCGTTGCTGAACTACTACACACCGAGTTCTTCGTCAAGAAGTTCTACACGTGTCTACACTCCTGGCTCACCTTCGAAGGCCGAGACTTCGACGAGATTAGCAAGTGGCTCTCCTGGTGGAAAGAAGTGTTCCCGAAAGAACTCGCGGATATTCCCATCCACATAAGCGACTGGGAAGAAGCGTACAAACTAGTCAATACCGCTCTCGACCTCCCGGACACAGACACTCTTCCCCTGCCTATCATCGAGCCTGAACGCGCAGCATCACCGCAAACGCCGAACTTCTCCAAGTCTGTCAATACCGAACCTCCGAAATCGGCGCGTCAAGAGGTTGAAGGACCGAGCTTCAAGGACATCGTGGAGGCGTGGTGCGCGGAAGAGAACCTTCTACTTATCCCGCTGCGCAAGGCAGACGAGAGAACAGGGTTTCCGCTGTTTAGAATCACCGCGAGTGCGACCGGCAAGGGCGGCGCGGTCACGTATTTCAAGGGCGACGTCCTCTACGCACAGAGCAAGAAGGACAAGAGCGTTTGGGATCCAGTCGGTCTGGACGAGGGCTTGGTCGCGAAGGCGGAGGGAAAGTGACGGGTTGACAAACTCGGCAGTCGACCTGAACAACGCTAGGAAGTGACTACGTTGGACTCCTGCCCTCGAGACTGCCGAAAGGTACGGACCCGTGAGGCTCCGCGGGACGGGGAATAAGTGGGAAGGTATGCTTGGTCGACACCAGTGGACGCTCAGGGTAAGCACCCATTGCCTTCATCACAGGGCAGATACGTCTTACTGGCTTCCGCTAATCCGAAGTATGTGACGATATCTCTCTCTGGATCTGGCGTCTAGGTAGTTTCTGTACCCTGGAACGAAGACAATGCTACGAAGCGGCACTCGCCATGGCCATGTCCCATTCCAATCTCGTCATCCGTCTCATTCCGTAAATCGCTCAACGAGTCTGAACATGGTCAATTTGGGACGTCACAATCAATCAATCAAATCGCGGTGTTCGTTTGTAGGTTCGCAGCGCAAAGCGCTACAAAGAATGCCATTTCATGCAAGACAAACTATAAAACAGAAGCTAAAACACAAAAGTATATGTCGATGAAAATGGTATAAATGGTCATTATTCTCCAAGCCGTGCCCCATGCCCTCCCATGCCAGCCTACCATCCGTCCGTCGTCACACCCAGCCCTGACCATCAAGTAGCCAAGCCACCCCAAGCACGTCCCAAATAAGATAACACTGAAGAGTAGAGTAGAACATGCACCGCAAGAGGCACACTTCTACCATGCATCGCCGAAAATTTCCTTGGGAGACTGCACCAAGTCGTCTTCTCGCCTTGCGACCTTGCGTCCGCCCATCTTCGCCACCATCTTCCTCTCTTTCTTCGTAATGAGATGCGGAGTAACGGGTGTTACAGGCGTGAAAGGCATGTATGGCGTGTACGGCGTGTACGGTACACCCGTCTTGGGCGTGGTGAGGGACAGCTGGTCCAAGCGGCGGTCTAGCACGGTGGTGCGTAGATCGGGGGACTTGAGGGGCTCAGCGTAGCCGCGCAAAGGAAGATTCGTGGTCGACGAGGTGGCGGATCGTGACTGCGTAGCGGTCGGCTCACCACCTTGTGATGAGGAGATGGAGATTGTGCGTTGGGGAGCGGGGCGGGGAAGGGGTTGCGGCTGGTCAAGCTGCTCGTACGCTTCTTCTAGATCCCCCCGTGATGT
>Ga0247733_1000171_pt1 | contig 80095 bp, 80 predicted proteins | sample UWRJL043104R2_FD_180932 | JGI IMG/M metagenome (GOLD analysis project Ga0247733, IMG submission 180932) | Plant litter microbial communities from Arlington Agricultural Research Station in Wisconsin, United States - UWRJ-L043-104R-2 | ecosystem: Environmental > Terrestrial > Plant litter >...
TGCTGAAGCCACCGGTGACGCGATCCGTGGTTGGCGAGATGGCGGCTAGGCTGTTCGCGTACACTTCTTCGGCATCGGCGCGCATGCGAGCGACGGTGAGGATCTGCTGGTTCTCCTGGGCGCCCTGCTGGAGCTTCCCAAAGAGCACTCCGAGTCCTGCATGTGTCAGTCTACCGCCTATCGGGGGAGCCTTGCGGCGCAGTGGACGCACCGCCAGCATAGTCGCTCGACCAGAACGACCCTGCGAATCCCGACGCCATTACGAGGGTATCTCGGGGTATCAAAACACAATAACGCCTGGCTAGTCGCTAACAAGGATGGAAAACGGGACAGGGCTGGTGGTGATGGAGCGAGCGTGGAGAGGAAAGTCTGGGGAACGGATAGCGCAACGCCCGGTGATGCAGTGTTGCCCGGCGAGACACGTTTGAGTGATGTTTGCGAGCGCGGCGCAGCTTGAGTAAGCGAGTGAGACAACAGGCCCGGCGTGGCTGTTGCGTGTGAATTGGCCGAGGGGGGACGAGTGCTGACTTCAGGAGGTCTTCTAGTAGAGAGTCCAAGTCGCAGCTGAGAATGTACAGTAGACGGCCAAACCCTGTAATTCAGCCCTTGAATGCAGTTAGGCGCGTTATGTCATTCTAGCCCCCTCGGTGTCATTGACCACTTGTCGGCCCAACCCTTCACGCACCTCTCCTCTTCTGGTATAGATTTCACAACGACACGAACGTTGCCCTTCCTTGCAAATGGGCCGCAACTCGCTTCCCCGGCACCGATGATACAGCGACGAATATAAATATCCGGCCCAGGAAAAATTAAAATTGTCCGAGCACCTCGCAAATCGCCCCACGGGCAGGCACCATGGCCCCCGAACTCGCTCATGAGAGCAAGTTCAACTACGCTGCGCATATACGATACTGGCGGCGAAACTTGAAGACATACTTGCCGCATCACTACACTGGCAATGACGCAAATCGCATGACACTTGGCCTTTTCATTCTCTCTGCTCTGGATATCCTAGGTGACCTTCCCGGTGCCCTGTCGGCTGAAGAGCGCCAAGGCTACATAGACTGGGTATACAACTGTCAGCTGCCAGAGGGTGGCTTCAGACCCGCGCCAGCAACCGACCTTGGTGCCGCTAGAAACGATGGGAACAAGATATGGGACCCTGCTCACATGGCGGGCAACTTCTTCGCCCTCCTCATTCTTACGGTACTTGGGGACGATCTGCAAAGAGTACAGAGAAGGGAAATACTGAAGTGGTTGACAAAGGTGCAAAAACCGGATGGAGGGTTTGGTGAGACGCTGGGCGAAGACGATGTGGTAGAAGGAGGCAACGATTCTCGATTTGGTTACATGGCCACCGCAATACGGTGGATCCTTCGAGGCAATCTTGAAGGTCCGGTTGACGGAGTGCCCGACATTGATGTCGACAAGTTTGTGCAGTGCGTACGAGCATCCGAGTGCTACGATGGAGGCATATCCGAGGCACCGTACCATGAGAATCATGCCGGGTTCACCAGTTGTGCCGTTAGCGCGCTGCATTTCACCGATCGATTGCCTATTTCTAACCCGGATGGTCGCGTGCGCGGAATTACCAACCTACAAGGAACTTTGCATTGGCTTGCTTCGCGACAGACACTCACTTTGGACGAGGAAGACGCCCTCGACACGTACAAGGACGAAACAGATTCAGCAGCAACCTGCCACGATGCCCACGCCTTCGTCAAACTTCGAAGCTATCCATCCGTTGCCGGTGAACAATCGTTCCTAGGAAAGCCGACCTCTCACTTCGAGCTCGATTGGGTAGGAGTGAACGGACGGATCAATAAGGTCGGAGATACGTGCTATGCGTACTGGGTCTGCCAACCACTTCAACTCCTCGGATATCTTCACATCATAGATCGTAAGCCAATCCGACGCTGGTTGTTGGACAAGACTCAGCACGTCGTCGGTGGTTTTGGCAAATTACCAGGGGATCATCCGGACGCCTATCACTCTTTTCTTGGGCTGATGGTCCTCTCCATGTTTGGCGAGGCGGGTCTTCAGGATGTGGATGTGGCGCTCTGCATCACAAACAGAGCGAAGCGTCACCTGGAGTCTTTGCCTTGGCGAAGGAAGTTGTTGGGTATGGATAAGGCTGAGTCCAATGGGTCATCGCATGCCGCAGACTATGTTTCAATAAGTGGAGGATGAGATTCTGTTGGTATATGATACCAAATCAGTATATGTCCAATAGAAGAGATGGCGAGGCCAAGTACAGCAACTACGCAGTTGCAACACTCATCGCAATACACTCAGTCTATCCAGAGAGGATAAAAAACTAAATGTAATAACTACTATGCGATACTGACTTTTCGGCTTTGTGAACGATTAGAGACGGACATTGATGTCCTCAAATGTTAGCGCCACACCCCACCAGCCACTCCTCGGCAAAACCTTCCCCGACGACCGCTCCCCAAAAAAGTTCAAGCATCTCTGCAACCCAGCTTAACTCCACCTCCCAGCATAACCACACATCCGCACACCATACCAGCAAAGATGATGAACACTAAGCCCCGTCGCTTGCCCACAGTGCGGCCTCCCTCGAAGAAACGCAAAGCAACCGCCACCGAAGAAGTCTCCTTCGACCCTTCCGCCCGCGAAGAATACCTCACTGGCTTCCACAAGCGCAAGGTCGCGCGCATAAAGCATGCACAGGAGGATGCTGCGAAGCAGGCCAGAGAAGAAAAGATAAGAGCGAGAGCGGAGGTATGTTACTTTGTTATTCCTGGAAAACCTGTTGGTAGCGTGTGGGGTGGAATTGCAGCTGGCCCTATAATTGCGACGGAGGGTAGTGCGCTCAAGAGATATGCTAACTGAGCTTTCAGATTCGGAAAGAGCGCAAAGAAGACCTCGAACGACACGTCAGCGAAGTAAATCGCCTGGTCAAACAAGCAAATGGTGACATCAGCGAGAACGAAGCTACGTCTGGCGCCGAAGATGACGATGAGGAAGCGGAGGTCGCCATTCCACCTCCCGAATTCGAGCCCATCAACCAGGAAGACGAGTACATAGATGAGGACAAATACACAACTGTCACGATCGAGAGCGTTGGGATATCGAAACATGGGTTCGAGAAAAGCGGTGGTTATGATAGCGACGATGACTTCGATGCGAATGGAGAGAAGAAGGAGAAGAAAGTATGGGCCAAGGAAAAGCCGAAGACTACTAGGCCGAAGAAGAGGAAGATTAAGTTCCGGTATGAGACCAAGGCGGAGCGGAAGGCGGAGAGGGTGAAGATAGGAGTCAAGAAGAAAAAGATGAGAGATTCGAGGGCGCCGAAGGAGTAATCGTCTTGGTCCAAGATTATGTGCATACGTAGAGCTAGCTCAATGGTCAAAGATACCCATCATACGAATTGCTATTATGAGGATGATGCCCGCACCTGAACCTCTGTACCACACGCAAGACATGTGAAATGCTCTAGGGACAGCTAGAATATATTGTACCGCTCAGACATATCTAAAGCGTACAACCCGCGCCCAGCCACACGAAAAGGAGACGAAATCCTGACACCTCATCGCACCCAGTATCTGACAGACTGAGCTCCCCATGCTCAGCTGTTCACTAGATCAACGCCAACCACCGGGCAAGAACTACCATATGCCGATCAGATGTTACCAATCTCCTTGACAAAGTCGTCAAGCTCCTTCTTGGTGTCGGCGTATTTCTTGGCCATCTCTTCGTACTTGGTTTCCCACTGGTCACGGGACTGCTCGAGAGCTTGCACTTTGCGTTCGTAGTGGCCGGACTTGACATCGGTTTGGCGGAGCCTAGACGCGTAGTCAGCATGTGAGACTCTGACCACCCTTATTGCTGCCTGTAAATGCGGCGAGAGGGGTATGCAGAACCAAGAGATACCTACTTCTCGTTCAGCTCGCGGATCGTCCTATCAGACTCCTCAGCCTCTTCTTCGAGAACCTGGATCTTGCGCTGGAGGGACTCCGCCTGGGTTGACGAAGCCGCGCCGCCGGCCGCCTCGTCCTTGTAGGTCTTGACTGACGCTTCGAGCTTCTCGACCTCGCCCTCCAGCACTTGGTTCTTGTGGGACAGCGACGTGATTTCCTGTTCCTTCTGTGTGTTCTCCGACTCCAGCGTCTTCAGCTTGGCTTTGTACTCCTCGGCCTTTGAAGAGCTCTCGTCCGCCTCGATGCGGAGGGCGTTCATGCGCTGCGTTGGGCGACATGTTAGCGAGATCGTTGGGCGGTACGACGGGTGTCAGAGCAGGCGTGGACACATGCGAGTCCGCACCAGATCCAGCGGGCGTGAGGGGGATGGCGGGGTAGTTTGACAGCACTCACCTGCTTGATTTGATCCATGGCTGCGGTATGTGGGGTGGTTCTATTGCGTAGAGCGTGCTGTAGGGTGCAGAGAACGTGGGTGAGAAAGTGCAGCAAAGTATAGGTCTTGGTGGTGCAGGAGTGTGCAGGTGTTTGAAGATGGTGGCTCTGTTAAATGCGAGCATTGTCCCGCCGCAGCAAGCCCAATCGGCAGGCGCAGGGGGTCGGCCAATCGGCAAAACAGAAAGGCCGATCGCAGCATAGCAACCAGCGTAAACAGACGACCCATTGCTTGCACGACCGTCAAGAGAACCCTCACCATCCCACAACTCGCTCGATGTAAGCAACCGTCATGGATATACTCGCCGCGAACGATCAGGAAAATGTGGTTCGCAATCTGCAGGCGGGCCCTGCTGGCAAGTCGCTCAACGCCGGCTTGAAAGGCTTCCACGCCAAAACACCAGGAAACAAGGCCCCTAAGACGCCCTTCAAGATCCCGCTCAACGACGAAAATGCGGTGCACAAGGCTGGAAAGTCTGTCTTTAAGACGAACGGGAAGGGGAATGAGAACCTGTTGAAGACGGTGCAAAAAGATGGCAAGCTGGACGCCAGCGCGTTCGTCACGCCAGCTGGTATGCTCTGACATCAACTCGGATGAAATGACGCGCTAATATGGATTCAAGGTCCTCGTTCCCGCGCTCCGCTAGGTATGAAGACGACGAACGCAAAGGGTCGAGCCTTCCAAACACCCGCGCCTCTCTCCGCTTCCGCGAAAACCCAGAAAGCCAGTCCGCGTCTACGCCGCCCAAAAGTGAAGGTTCATCAGCCAGAGGTCGAAGAGGAGGAAGACGATGTACCCGAAGTCGAATATATGCCTCCCAAGGAAGTCCCGCTTCCGGACGACATGGACGACTACCTGCCGCGCGACTGGAAGTTTCCCATGTTCGAGGGCAAAAACAAGACGCGCGGCATATGGGAGGCATATCACAACCCGGTCGAAGATGATGGTCGTACGCGTCTCCAGCGCGAGTTTGAAGAAGGTCTTGAGCGTGACAAGAAGAAACGCGACGAGGTGTCCGACAAGCAATTTGCAGAGCTATGGGAGAAAGATCAGGCAGAAGTGACAAGGTACTTTAGTGGTGATCCGTCTAAGAAGACTGCACCGAAGCCCACCATCAAGCCTTTGGAAACGAAAAGGAAGGTGACTGGGCCTTCTACACTCAAGAGTAGATCTGCAGCATCAGCGCTATCGGGAGCTCCCAAGCCAAGCTTCGCTGCTCCTACGGCAGCAGCCAAGGCACGCATTCCAATCGCCGCCGTCGCAAGTAAAAAGCTCACAAAGCCGACCACGGCCCCTTCCGCCACCCGTCATGCCACTGCGACAGCTGCATCAAAGAGCACAATCGGCTATGCTCAAGGCCGCGCGACCAACACGAACACGACCCCTCGCAAACCGCTGTCCAATGTCACCAAACCCGCACTTTTTTCCACATCCACTCGCCAAACTGCTCCTACTTCCTCGCTTCATAATCGCAACACGAGCACAAGCTCTATTGTAGCAAAGCCACGCGGCCCGTTCTCCCGATCAAGCTCTACCTCGACCAACGCAACGCTCGTCGCACCTCCCCAAGAAGAGGAGTCATGTAGGACTGCTGAGGAGGTTGAGCGCGAGATTGAGGCGATGTTTCTTCAGGGATCAGACGATGAGGATGATGATGCTTGGGTGAACTCTTTTGCAAGCCAGTTGGGCGGAGGCGATCCGTTTGATGAGGAGCATGAGGAGTTTCAACTGCAGCTCCCCGAAGGACTGTAGTCGCATAGTTTTCGGTTAGAGCTTGCTGTCATTCATTTTGATTCTATAGGACGGCGTATTGGAGATGCGAGTACCCTTTCCTTGGGCAAAGATTTGCCAGTTTCACGACACTATCCTTCACGCGTAGGACGATCAAGTCCACAACATGTAATACTATGGGTCAGTACAGAAATCATACGTCCTGCGTTGCTATATTCACTGTCGGTTCGATGCGTCGTAAAACCATATGTACAGGCTTCAAGATGGGGCCGGATGATACTAAAGGATACCTCCAATTAATGATGCTCATCCGTGTCGTTACGATCAAACATGTTTATGAGACAAAGGGCCCATGTTTAGATTCTATGAATTTTAATCATAAGTCGTGCGTCGTTTGGTATATCAGGCATCTACTAAAAACACTCGAACCTGCCACCATTCCTCACGAAAGCAGGTAGATTCGCCCCTCATACGCAGCCAACTCCCCATCCTCACATCCCTCAACTGAGCTGACCAGCAGCTCTCTCTTCGCATTCGCAACCGCCTCTGGCAGAACAAGCTTCGTCACTTTGTCCGTAAAGTTGCACACCGCAACCGCCTTCTGCCCTCTCCACGATTTACTAAAGACATATATGTCCTTGTTCTCAAGATCCAGGTCCTCATAATCACCATGCACAAGAAGATCGTTGTAATCGCGGCGAGTCTGCAGCATGCGTTTCCAGAACGATAACACGGAGTGCTTGTCGCCCTGCTGCTGCTTGGCGTTGCAAACATCTGCGTCGGGGAGCGGTCGCATCCAGGGTTTTGCCGTAGCATCAGGTGGAGAGAAGCCGTTGTTGGGGGCTGTAGACCAGGAGAGGGGAACGCGGGCGTGGTCACGGGCAAGATGCTGGAGTGAGGTTTTTGCGGCCTTGAGGGCAGAGGGTTCGTTGTTTGTACGCGCTGCTACCATTTTGTAGTAGTTTGTAGAGTCGACGTCTTTATATTCGCTCATGTCCCATTCGAGCGGGAAGTTCGTCATACCCAGCTCCTGACCTTGATAGATGAAGAGGGTTCCGGAGAGCGCACAGCACATTAGCGCCAGCATTTTGCCACTGGGGACGCGGTATTCGGGGCTGTCAGAGCCGAAACGTGTGACGGAGCGGGCTTGGTCATGATTCTCGAGGAAGACCGTAGTCCAGGCGTCTGTGCCGTGGATGATGGACTGGGTACGTGATATGGCTGTTTTGAATTGAGGTAATGTCCAGGAGCGCGGTATTGTTTGGAATTTGTAAGGGCCTTGACCGATGTCTACCACGTCGAATTGGAAGACCATATTGAGTTGTTTTTCTTTGGCAGAGACGTATTGGATTACGCGGGCGGGATCGGGAGTGTGGGGGCATTCGCCGACGGTCATGGCGTCGTATTTTTCTAGGATGGCGTTCATTTCGCCGAGGAATTCGGTCATTCGGGGCCCATTGCAGTATTGCATTCCTGCGACTAATGGAAGTCAGTATACATCTTAAAGGTAGTAGCTCCATAAACTCACATTGCCATTCACTGCCCTCATCCGTAACCGGCGCATCTGTCATATCACCCTTGCTGTACATGTTCACCGTATCCACTCTGAACCCATCCACACCCCTCTCCAACCAAAACTCCATTGCACTCTTGTAGATAGCCTTGCGCGTTTCCTCATTTTCCCAGTTCAGATCCGGCTGCTCGGGGCAGAACAAGTGCAAATAGTACTCCTGGGTGGGTTCATCCCATTCCCATACCGAGCCGCCAAAGTTGCCGAGCCAGTTGTTGGGGGGTTTGCGGACGCCGTTTACGTAGCGCGCGGGCCGCCAGGTGTACCAATCGCGTTTGGGGGAGTTCTTGGAAGAGCGGGATTCTTGGAACCATGCGTGCTGTGGTATATTAGCTTGGATCCAACAGATCTGCGGAGGTTGGTGGATGTACCTGGTCCGAAGTGTGGTTTACGACAAGATCGAGGATGATCCTCATGCCCCGTTCATGGGTTTCCGCAATAAGCCTCTCCATATCTTGAACCGTGCCGTACGGCGGATAAATGTTCTCGTAGTCCGAAATGTCGTATCCCATATCCACTTGTGGCGAATCATACATGGGACAGATCCAAACGGTATCAACACCGATGGATCGGATGTAGTCGAGTTCGGAGATTATGCCATTGAGATCGCCAATGCCGTCGCCGTTGGAGTCTTTGAAGCTTGCGGGGTAGATTTGGTAGACGACGCCGTCCTTCCACCACTTGCGCTCGGTGACTGTCATTATTGCGATCGTCGGAGGATCGTGAGGACGGACTGTGCTGTGGGAGAATGCGTGAGTTGGACGAATGTGAAGTCCGTTATTCTGGTGGCTTGCGGGAGGCTTGCGCCTACCCTTATACCTTCAGCAGCTATTGGCATAGTGGGGAGGCACGTTGTGCACTTGTCCAACCAAAGCTCAACACCATGGTAGACCGACAAGGCTGGTAGTGCGTCATGGACGAGCGAGCAGTCCTTGGGCTCCTATTTGCCCGTTGTCGGCCGACGAAGCATAGCGGCGGGAGATGTGTGGGGAAGATAGACGCAGTGGGGGGAGCTGCTTGAGACCTCCCGAAAATCTTCACGAGGCTCATTGCCTGTTTGTCTTACGCTTGCCACCGTTGTTCTTCCCCCCGGTCTTCCCTTGCTTCCTTGCTTCCATGATCCATGTCGTGGAGAAAACCCCGCGATTCACGGTGTATGCCTGTCGTCTAGACTTCGGCCCGACACCTGTCGAATCATGCGAACAATCGAAGTCCGCTAGGAATTTCGGGGCCATTCGACGCATGCTTGGCCACACCCTCTCCCTCGCACTAGCCGTTCACTAACCCGCTCTCTTTGCCACATGTGATCAGCGTCTCCACCCGATCTCTGGTCGGACCGATGTCAGACAAATCAGCACGGCCCATGGCGCTGGGAAGCCAAAGTTTGGAGCCACCTCCGCTACCGCTTCCCCAGACCCAATCTCCAGGGCCGCATTTCGTTTGCGCCCACGGGGTGAAGATGGCCTGCAGTTCCGCGCTATTTTCCATCGACGTCCTCCATCACCTCCTCGCTTAGCACATGTCGGAATGGTGTGAGCTCTTTGCATGAGCTTCTGTATAAGAACAAGGTCAAAGCCCGGTTGTGGAGCGGGCATCGAGTCTGACTTCTCGCAACTCAAGCTTGACAAGCAACCACTCTTCGAAGAGCTTCGGCCTTCCTTCTTTCCATCGTCAATTCTACCTTCCCAAAACCTTGGTACTGGACTCCTCCAAGGCCATGTCTCGACGAAATAGCATCACGGTCGACGCTGAGCAGGCCCGCCGCATGTCGCTAGCCAATACCGACATTGCGCGACTCACCGAAGATGCTTCCAAAGCTACCAAAGCGGAGCATGCCATGACCCTCCGGGAGGGCATCAGACTATACCCCAAGGCCGTCGCATGGTCTGTTCTTCTTAGCACCTGCATCATCATGGAGGGCTTCGACAAAGTCCTCATCGCCAACCTTATGGCCGTTCCAGCCTTTCAGCGCAGGTTCGGAGAGCCGCTCAACGACGGCTCCGGCGGCTATGAACTCACCGCCGCATGGCAATCCGGCCTCACCAACGGTGCATACGTTGGTGAAATCTGCGGTTTGATGATCAACGGTTGGGTTGCGGACCGCTTTGGGTACAGGAAGACGATGGTTGGTGCGCTTACGGCCGTCACCGCGTTCATCTTCATCCTCTTCTTCGGCCAAAACATCCAGATGCTGCTCGTGGGTCTCATTCTGATGGGTGTCCCTTGGGGTGTTTTCCAGACGCTCACCTGTGTTTACGCCGCCGAGGTCACACCCGTCCCTCTCCGCCCCATCTTAACCACCTACGTCAACCTCTGCTGGGTCATTGGTCAATTCCTCGCGAGCGGTGTCTTGAAGGGTGTATCTACACGCCCGGACCAGTGGGCATACCGCATTCCGTATGCCCTTCAATGGCTCTGGCCTGTGCCCTTGATTGTTGGCATCTCCCTCGCCCCGGAATCACCATGGTGGCTCATTCGCAAGGAGCGCTACGAAGACGCGAAGAAGGCGCTTCTCCGTCTCGCATCGCCTGAGAAGAACCCAGACTTCAACGCAGACGAGACGATTGCCATGTACAAGCACACCGACGAGCTCGAAAAGGCTTCCTCTGAGGGTACATCGTATCTCGACTGCTTCAAAGGCACCGACCTCCGCCGCACTGAAATCGCCGCCATGACTTGGTTCGTACAAGCCTTCTGCGGATCTTCTTTCATGGGCTTCTCCACCTACTTCTTCACGCAAGCCGGTCTGGATGTCTCCAACGCCTTTAGCATGTCGCTCGGCCAGTATGCTCTTGGTGCCGTCGGTGTTTTCATCTCCTGGTTCCTCATGCCTCACGTCGGACGACGAACGCTTTATATCTACGGCCAAATCGGCATGTGCAGTCTCCTCCTCATTATTGGCTTCCTTGGCATCGTCCCCGCAGGCAATACGGGCGCTCAGTGGGCCATCGGCGCTATGCTACTTGTATTCACTATGACATACAACTGCACCGTCGGTCCCGTCTGCTACTGCCTCGTCGCTGAAATTCCCTCTACGCGTCTCCGTCAAAAGACCGTTGTCCTTGCCCGAAACTTCTACAACATTGCCTCCATCATCGGCAACATCATCACTCCCCGTATGCTGAATCCCACTGCGTGGGACTGGGGCGCGAAGTCTGCCTTTTTCTGGGCCGGCACTTGCTTCTTGTGCCTGGTCTACTGCTACTTCCGCCTTCCGGAGCCCAAGGGCCGCACGTATGGAGAACTCGATATCTTGTTTGAGAGGGGTGTTTCGGCGCGCAAGTTTGCGTCTTCGGTTGTGCAGGACTTTGACACCGATTCGGATAGTCAGATGAACGTGGAGAAGACGGGGGCTGCTTCGCATCTGGAGAAGCTGGGCACGAATGCGAGTTCCTAACTCGTTGGTGGGAAAACGGGGGCTCGACTAACGAACTGTATATAATGCGTTGATGACGCAGTGTTTTCCTTGTCAAATAGCGAGAGCGAATACCTGTAAATAACTGATGTCTTGCCTTCGAGCGAATTCTTGTTAGTAGAAGGGCACTTGCTTTCTTGCTAGAGAATGAATATCCCAATCCTTGTTCCATATCATTACTGGGCGTCGTTATAAGCTTTCCCTTCGACCCGGCATGGCGTGAGGACTGAATCCGTGCAGTGGCTTGCAGTAAGATGCGTCCATACGGTCCCCACACGATGCCTCCGACCCAACTTTGAGGCTTGACGAAACGCTAAAGTTCGAGCGGGGTCCGGTCGGGCGCCAGCTCCACATCCGTGCTCAGGTTGGAGTCGCGGCCGCATATTCCGAATCAGGAAGGTTGGAAGGCGAGAGACGTAATGGAGACAAAGGGGGAATCGATGACAGTGTATGCCAATGCGATGTTCATATCGAGCATCTATGTACCATAATCCAGCTCCGTCGGTACCGTAAACGTAGCCATGGATAGCCGTCTGGAAATATGATTCCACTTCTCCTGCCTCAAACCCTTCCGCTGCTCGCGCTCCTGCTCCGGAAACGGCCCCGGCGTCAAGCACACTGCCGCCATCTGCTCCACGCTCCCCACACCCAAGCCTTCCCCAGTCTTCGAATGCGCAACCTGATACCAGGGATCACTTGCTACAATCCCCGGACTCTGTAGCTCCAAGGGCATATTCGGGCTGCTACTTGCACTACACACCTCCGGAAACATGCCCTGCAACCTCTCCAGCTTCTCCAATAAAATCCCGCGCCGCGTCTGATCCAGCGTCGGAAATAGCAGCACGAAGTCGAGGATGAAGAGGTAGTCTTCAATACGGTAAGCTGTTTCTTCGAGGGTGGGGGCGGGCACATGGATCAGCACGTCGGCGATGGTGTCTGTTATTTCGAAGAGTTTCTGTGTCATGGAGGAGCCGTGGACTTCGATGTCGTGGCGTGACATTTGGGTTACTTGGTGGCGCAGGTTTTGGGAGAGGCGGACGGGGAAGAGGAGAGAAAGGCAGGCTTGGGGGGAGCGGGTAGAGAGGAGGGTTTGCGACATGGCGAGGCGCCAGACCAGCGTTCGAAGCCACTCGCGGGTGATGGCCAAGTCGGCGCGTTGCATCTGATGTAATGGTTAGTGGGGCTTTTGAAGTCGTCATGGGGGAAGTAATTCGTACGGTTGATAGTCTCGCAAGCTCTTCTGCATTTGCCTCCTCATCTCCCTCCAGCTCGCGAGACTTGGCCTCAATCCAACTACTCGTAACACTTCCATTCTGACTGTCCAACCAATTTTTCAAAAACTCTGTATCCAACAGCCGGAACAGCTTGATAATCTGATTGAACCCCTCATGCACCTGAATCGGAATCGTCGGATCATCTTCTGGTAACGCGTCAAGCGGTGGCAAGATTGCCCTACGATAATCCAAAATAGCAACAAAACGCTCGTGAACGAAGGCTTGCCAGTACAACCGCTGTCGTCGTGATCGCTCTGGCGGAGGTAAAGGCGCCATAACCTCGGGGTTGTCGATGCGCAGAAGCTGCACGGCAGTTATGGAGTCCCGCATGTAATGGAACGCTGCGTCGCTAGATTGAATGCTCGCGAGGCAGTTGTGTATGAACGTGGATTGCATGGCTCGCATGATTGATGGGTGGAAGGACTTGTAAGGTGGCTTCATGGTGCTGATGGAGTAGTCCATGAGCGCTTCTATAGTTCGCTGGACTTCGTCTGTTCGTTGGTCACCGTAGCGAGTCAAATTGAGCGTGCAGGCGCCGAAAGCGAAGACAAAAGAGCGAACGTCTTGGTCGCTATCCATGACTGAGATGTAGTCTTGGAGTTCTTGTTCGGTGATGACCGGGTGGAAAGGGTAGACGCCTTTCACGTAGTCTGGAAGCAGGTCTAGGAAGAACGTCTGGTCGTACTGAGATCCAAAAGTTGTTGACAGTGACGCTGTCTAGTTTAGTAATCTCATCTTAGTCGAAAATAATACAGCCATGTGATCGAGACGAGAAGAATGCTCACATTCCAGTTGGTCAACAGGATACTGCATCCCACCCAAAGGTGACGACTGCCCCAGTGACACCTCGCTTGCCGGCAGTATCGACATCGAAACCGCTGTCGCATTTGTCGTCTTGTTCTTATACTCCGAAATGATTCGTCCTCTTTTGCCCTGTGAGCGCGTTCGGACGGAAACCGAGTACACGCATCGGAGGCCAAGATGACTGCATTGTTGACATCGCTCCTGCCCGTTGCATTTCACTTTGCGTAATTTGCAGGCATCGCATGCCTTGGAGACTCTCTTTGGTGCTGGTGTAGCCATTGCCATGGACATGTGTTGGCAGAGTTGCGGGAGCGCCCGAGGTAAAAGGTGGAGTCGGAGGCCCGATGGATGGGGCCTGGCGCCGAGGCTCGCCATTGGCTGCGAGTGTGATGGTGAAGTCTAGAGCGGCCAGGTGCTCATCCTGCTGAAGGTGCCGAGATCTAAGCCGCGCTCAACGTGAGCAAAGTCTTTTCGAGAAAATCTATGCATCTTCTTTCCTAAGTTGCTTATCGTTGCTCGAGGCTGTTGCACCGGGATTCCTGGTCAAGGAACCAAGCCTACACATCGACCGTATGCAACTGGGGCCGTACTAAGGGTCTACATCGTACGCAATCACACGAAGCTGAAAGGTCTTGAGTTCAAAATATTGATTCGCGTACAGTTCTTCACATACAGTCCAACCCTCAGAAACACCAACTAGCAAATTCGAATGTACACTCGTGAAACGATGTTCAATGCAATGCAGCCCCAATCAAGAATTGCCTCTTCCGTAAAATGGGAAGCCTCCAGACGATTATGTGAAAGCCATGCTCTTCTTAAGCTCAGCAATCGCCAGAGCCGGGTTCAAGCCCTTAGGGCATGTCCTTGAGCAGTTGAGGATGGTGTGGCAGCGGTACAAGCTCATGCTGTTGTTCAAAGCGTCCTGGCGCTCGGCCTTCTTCTCGTCTCGCGAGTCGGCAATCCAGCGGTATGACTGGAGAAGGACGGCAGGGCCGAGGTACTCCTCCTGATTCCACCAGTACGAGGGGCAGGAAGTCGAGCAGCAGGCGCAGAGAATGCATTCGTAAAGACCATCGAGCTTCTTGCGCTCCTCCTTTGTCTGTCGGTATTCACGGCCCTAGATAGTTGTCAGTAGGGCTCTTTGAAAATGCTATGAGCATGGGAAGGCATACGTCTGGTGCAGGAGTTGTGCGCTGGAGGTATGGCTTGACTGAGCGGTATTGCTTGTAAAAGTTGGTCATGTCAGGGACCAGGTCCTTGACAATGTACATGTGGGGAAGTGGGTAGATGCGCGACTCCTTGGCGGACTCGGTGGGAATGCGGCCTGTTCTCGCGCGTTAGCCGAAATGCCATAAGTGTATGCCTCTTGCACGTACAAAGACAAGCCAGTGTGTTGACACCATCGATGTTCATGGCACAGCTCCCGCAAATTCCTTCACGACAACTTCTCCGGAAAGTCAAGGTGGGATCGATCTCGTTCTTAATGCGAATGAGGGCATCCAGCATCATGGGGCCAGTCTTGTTCAAGTCTAGGGTGTACGATTGCATGCGCGGCTTCGCGGTAGGCTCATCGGGGTTCCAGCGGTAGATGTGGAAGGTCTTGGATTTCGCATCTTTGGTCGGCTCAGGTTCCTTGACCGTTGATGTCTTGCTCTCCGGAACAACGGTGCGAGCGGGGTCCGGTACGATCTTTTCGGCGACCTTGGAAATGGGGTCGCGGGCTTTGGTGTCGGTCACGGAGGCGAAGCCGCGGGAAAAGACTGCGGGTCGGACGGCTGCTGCACGAGCGTCAGTAAAGCTTCAATTGTGCCGCAAGGGCTTCGTGGAGGTGGTCGTACCTGTCCGCGCCGTGGCCAGACGGGAGAATACACGTGTGGCGGCCATTGTGTGTGGGTGGTGATTGTGAAGTTGCGTGGATGGCGAACGGAAGCAATCTGGAAGTGGTTACGTGCACGAAGTTCAAGACCTCGGGCCAAGCGCTAGGTCATCACTTCAGCGGCATTATCATTCGCTCGTTTGCAGGATGGTCAGTGCTCTCACTCGGGCCATTTCGGCATGTGCACCCCATCGCCACACCTTACTCGGGATACGTCAGGACAGCTTTTCTCTGTAATTCACCGTTTCCATATCGCATCTTCCATCATCCGTCCTCGGAGACTTGGCTCTGTCACAAGTCAGGTGGCTGTCACTTGAGAACTCATCACCACGGTATCGGCCATGTAATTTTCCCCTATGATTCGGGTCGGTCGCTTTATTTCCACAAGAATTGTCCCATCGTTTAGGCCTTCTTCACTTCGCCATTTTTCCTGCTCTACCGTCACCATGTCTCCAGAGCCGTCCTTCTTTGGACCAATCCACTGGGTTCTGGATTGGGACGGGACACTTACCACACGCGACACTCTAGACGCACTAGTCAACATCGCCGCAAAGTGCAAGCCAAACTCATCAGTTGGCGAGGAATGGAAACGCGTCTCTCAAGCTTACATTGCGGACTACGAAAGTACTATAAAGACGCATGTACCAGAAGGAAAACTTCCATTGACCGTGTCCGGGGAGAAAGCTTTGCTCACCCTGCTGGAGGAGGTTGAGCAAAGAAGCATCGATCGCGTCTCTGACTCGGGCATCTTTGAAGGATTGACAACAGCGGATTTGGATAACGGGGCTGCCGAAGCGATCGCATCTGGACATATCCAATTGCGAGTAGGCTGTGACGACTTCCTACAGCTCGTTGAATCACGCCTGCAGCAAGAGGACGGCGATGCAGATGCTATAAGTATCCTCAGCGTCAACTGGAGTCAGCGGTTCATTCTGGCATGCCTGAGAGCAACACATGAGAATTTGGGGGACATGTTGTCGAATTCTATCTATGCAAACGAACTGGATGGTATCCAACAGGGTGGCATACCAGCAACCGGTCGCATATGTGCCGACAAAAGTTCGAGAATTATTTCTAGCCGCAACAAATTGGCTCGTCTTGAACTTTTGAGCAGGAGCACATTGCGCAAAGGAAAGCCCATACCGATTGTATACGTTGGGGACAGCTGGACTGATTTCGATTCTATTGTGGCTGCCGACTTGGGTGTCTGCATCCGAGACAATCCGATGACCAGTACGCAGAAGAAGCTGGCAGATTCCCTAGACAGAGTAGCTGTGCCGTGTCCTCGTCTACGGACTACAAATGGTTCTGCCGGTGTTGCTTGGGCTGAAGACTTCTGCGAGCTTCGGGAGTGGATGCAAAGGACTCGATAAGAAGCTGGACGACGCAGTAGCTCAACCAACTGCTAGTTCTCACAGACCTCAGTATCCATCGGTTGCGGCCAAGGTAGCGTGGCGAATCTTTCATGCTCTGGCGTTCACCATGTCCTGTAGCTCCTGGGGCATTTCGATGAACCGGGAAGCATCACCGTTCTTCATCTGGTCGTGCTGAAGTGCGGGGACTGAGGCCATGTCGGCGGTCCGCTGGACTTGAGACAGTGTACGGGTCTGCATTGCTCAAGGGGAGCCCTCGAACACTCTATTAATACTGGCTACGATTGAACGTTGTCCATTCCAAGGCCTGGTCTGTACGCGGACTCGTCATGCTCCTTCGACGACGGCGCTTCAGTATGCCACTACATTAGATGGCACGTTGTAGACAATCTAACACGATGCCTTTTGAGAGGTACACCTCTTTACCTTTTCAAGCCATTCTCTCGAATTTTCAGAGTGGGCCATCGATATTTCGCCCCCAAATATCACATCTACAGCACCTATTGTACCAAACGATCTTTGATTGCATTCTTGACGTGCTTCCGAGGTCTGCATAGATAGTGTAGTATCAAATGGTTCTTGATATGTTATTCGTTCTATCCACCCCAATACGACACTACGTATTCCATCTCAAAGTACAGCCGGATTCCTGATCGATCCATGGAATACAGCTGCGAATAAGCAATCCTTTCTACGCCCCATGGTGTTCTGTGAGACACGCTTAGGCGAAGAAGATCTGACGTACCGCGGACCCGGTTCTCTTCCCCGCACAAACGTCAAGCTCCAAGACCTCGGCCCAAAGCAGTGAAGCCATCATACATTACAAATAGATAAGAAACTCGATAATCCTTTTGGAAATCGCAAAAAATGCTGCTCAAGTTGCACCCATCTCGTCTTGCTAGCGGCGCGTGTCGCACACACCCAAAAAATTGCGCACCTCCTCCCGCACCTCTTTACCGACCACCAACGGATACATGTATCGAAAAGGACAAAATGGAAGCAAAAGGAATCGTTATTCCGACACCGGGAATCGAACCCGGGCCTTGCCGGCACTACAAGTAGTTACTCTGCGATGAGAGCGGCAAATCCTAGCCACTAGACCATATCGGATGATGTTGAATATAGTAAAATTTGAGCGACAATTGATATATATATATATATATATATTGTCAAAAAGACAATACACCTGGAACAAGTACCAAATATATTCGTGCGAAGGCGGAGAGATGTTTGCTTGTGGTGGCGGCAAGCGCGAGTCACTACGGGAGGAAAATTTGGGATAGAGGGACCCACTTGGGATTTTTGAATTTGCGGTGCATCAAAGGTCGCAAACAAATCACTGATGCGGACTTGAGGCTCTTTGCGGCGCTACGTGGGTTTAGTTTTGCTAAGTTTGGGAGCTATAAAGTGATACTGTAGGCCACTACGTTAGATGTCAAGACTGAACACCCCACAGAAAGGAGACTTGTTATCAGGCGGCCGTTATTGCGGCCGTCATATCATGTACTCATACCGACAGCCTGTTTATGGGCCTGTTTTCGTTGTTCTGAAGAGTAGCACTGGTTTTAAAATGAGACAGGACAATCTGCAGATAGGAAAGCGAAGGTTGAGACATGGGGTGCCGTCGTAGAGACAGCGTTATAAAAGCAAAATTGGAACAAACAAGCCTAAAAAACACAAAGACCTCAGGCTCCGGAAATAAAGCCTGGTGTCACTCCGCAATCGGTGTATCGGCTCGGTCCGGCTCGGTCGTCGCATAAGGAGTGATGCCGAGCAGCTTCATCCCATTCTCCAACACTACGCGGGTAGCATCAAACAACACAAGTTGACCAGTGGTGAAAGCTGTATTCTCCTTCTCCGGGCTGGCTTCTTTATCTTCAGTACTTTCTTTCGGTGTGGCTACTTCAGCATCGGCATTACCCTCTGGTCTCAACGCATCTGCCTCTTCTCCTTCATCGTCCTCGCTCAAACACTCCGCCAGTTGCTCCACGACACTGGCTAAGTAGGTGACAATCGCCGCCGGTTCGAGAGATTGGTACGTGGCATGCGTGACTTCTGGATATTGCGCGAGAAGTCGGAGCAAGTTGGCCGGCTCATCTTCGACAAGGGTTTCAAAGTCATCTTCCGAGAGCTCATCATAGCTAGAATAGCCCTTCAGAATGGTGCAAAGTTTTGCGTACCAGTACTGTAGTTCCGGTCCTGTACCTGGCTTAAAGGCAGTCATCGAATTAGTGTCGAAGGAATGAGCGGAAGCCGTTCTGGTTGATAGCTCTTGCGCGATTAGGGCGGCAACCCCAAGAGCCTTTGCGCTATCAGCGGGGCCTCTGAAAATGGAAGCTTTTTCCGCGTCGGCCTCCAATCCGGCTGACATGGCCTCCTCACAATGGCCAATGATTGCTTGCGGCTTGTAACCTTTAACTAGCTTCTCGGCCATCTTCGACACCTCGCTGAAGCGCAGATGCTGAACTTTATCGGCAAGATCCGCCAAATCGAGCGCCTTCAAAATGTGGTGCACGTGTGTAAAGTGAACGCCGTTATCGTTTGCCGCAACGATGATCATCTTGTCGAACTCGTATTTCCTCGATCGTTCCAAAACGGCGGCAAGATCGCGTAGAAGGTACGTCGTCGCTCCAGTCCTGTCTCTGATGATCGCTGTGCCTGCTTTCAAGCCAATATCCTGCATATGAACAACACAAGCTCCTGCACTCTCTGTACAGATGCCCTTCTCCTTCAACATCTGCTCGACCTCGGCCATCGCAGCTGTGGTGACCTGAGATTCACCGGTATAGTCATCGAACTTGACGCCGAGCTGAGAGTAAAAGTCCTTGTAAGTTTCGATGTTGATATCCCGGACGCGCTTCAAAAAGGCAACCGCTTCTTCATCTCCAGCTTCCAACTTCTTGAACGCGGCGTTACGTTCCGCAAAAATTCCCTGATTCTCTATTCCCGCTTGTGCTTCCCCTTCATCGCGCCCATGCTTTGCAGCTTCGTCGCGAGCCTGCTTGCTGGCAGCCTTTTCGGGCTGGAACAGTTCGGTAATCTGATGGAACACATCGAATAGGTGTCCGATGGGATTGACCTCGTACTCGGCGTCGTTGCCAAATTTTTCCCAGCCCACTTTGAGCAAGGCAGTATCCTTGCCCCAGTCGCCGAGGTAATTGATTCGCGTTGTGATCCATCCTAGGTTCTCGTGGAAATTACTCACGAATGCGCCAATGATTGTACTTCGGAGATGCTTTCCTTGGAACTCGCTAGTAATGTTTGGCGAGGAGAATTCAACGAGGAGCTTCTTTCGTCCTTGCTCGGGGGAAGATAGATTCCGCAGTCCAATGGCAGAGTCATTGCCGTACGTGGTCTTTCGGTCGAGTATGAAAGGTAGCAAAATGCGTGCAAGTGGTTTGGCTTCAAGGAAGATGCGGAAGTGCACTCCTTCCAAGAAAGGTAGTGGGAAAAGCGGATGATCTCGCGGGAACTGAATAGAGTTAGCATTGTATATAAGGGCACGAAGTGAACAGATCGTGTACGTACATTCTTCAGCAGATCGATGGCTACTTCGGGAGCCTTTTTACCCTGGCAGAGTTTCGGCAAAATCACTGCTAAATCCCCGTTGTAGATGTTATTGGGCCACTGAATGGCCTTGTATGCAGCCTCATGGCTACACTCAATGAGGGTACTGAGGACGTTGGCTAGATGGATACGCCAGAGATCGAGAGGCTTGGTCAAGACATCAGCCGTGTCGGGCTCGGAAAGAGGCACAGTCAGCTGCACAGATGCAAGGCATCTTTCGAGTCCAGGGATGTTGAGCGTCGTCATGGGTACGAAGAGTCTTTCAGATTTGAGAACGTACTCGAAGTAGAACCAACAATGGAAGCGTCGGTTCAAGACGGCAGTTCTAGAGTGACCGGTGACTCCAAGATGGAAAGCAGCCACCCGGACCGTACGTTGGGCACCGATAAGAAGGTATACGACCTTCTTGAGCGATAAGGCTGAAGTGTTCGTTCGCCACTCATTCTCAGCCTCATCTTATGCCACGCTGTTGAGCGTCAGTCTCGTGTTTCGCCGCTATTGGCCACGTATCTGCGCACGCATCAACAACGTTCAATGAAAGCGCGAAGCTCACCCACACAACCAAACATGGTGCTTACCATGGTAGTGAATTCGAACAGTATGCGGGGCGTCGTGCATCCCGTCATTTGACATCTTTTGCCTTATTCTCGGCAGTAAAATGACCAGTCCACCGGTTGAAGTAGATCTCCAGGAACCTTGCTGGAAAAAGGCAAACACCAGGCAATGGAATGTGGCTCAAATCAGGATGGACCTTCCATGTAGAGCTGAAGCGAATGACGCACTAATTTTCTGATTCTGAAGTTACCAATTTGCCAGGCTTTCGGGCTCAGCGTAAGAAGGCGCAAGCAGATGGATGCCGGGACTCGTAAAAACGAATGGTGAACGATTCGTGCAGTCAAATAAATGCAGTCGCAAGAATGTATCGAGAGTAGATTGTGGTAGAGTAAGCAAAGGAGATTCTCCATAAAACAGGCCACGTCATCAGTGTCATGCATCTGCCGCGGCCGTGTCCGCAGCGACCAGAGTCGCGTCTATATCCGCGCGAGACAACCTTCCTCTGCGCAGATTCTCAAACGTTTCTTGAAGTTGTAGATTGCGTGACTGAAGTTGTCCTTTCATGTCTTTGACCTTCCGGAAGATGTACCGAGGCTGTAACTGCCCCTTACTGAAAAAGATGAGTAGTTGCATGACGCCCATTAATATAAGGATCGCACCGGCGAAAGACTTTCCGTTTCGATGTTTACCTACAAATGGCTCGGGAATGGCGAAGAAGGCGGACACGATACCAACAGGCGACACCCACGCAACCATCAACTCTGCAATCGAGCCGCTCAATTTTGCTGTGTTGTTGCTCTCGAGTGTTATTCTAAGCTGGAGAATGTTGGCGGTCCGCTCGCACGATCGCACTAAGGTGCCCAGCCTTCGCTGCAGGTCTTTGAACTCGTCAAATCTTCCTTTAATTTCATGGAGTAGGCGTTGACATTGTATTTGCGAGACTTGTGGTACGTTTTCAAAGTCGTGAAAGTATCCAATGTCTCCTCCGGTTGAGGAAAACTGTGTCCATGCTTCATTTATCCTCAGAAGTGCATCATGGAGGTCCCCGAGGAATAGTAGAGTCTTTTGCGTCCGGTCGAATGTAGCCTTCACGTCGTCGTTGAGCAAGGACCCCTCTGAAGGTGTTTTGACGGAGGGAGGCCCGTCCACGTGTTTCTGGATACCTTTCTCGAGTTTTCGGATGAGCTTGGCCCATTCTCCAACAATCTGGCTTAGTTTCCTCGATACGATCATCAAGTAGTATTCTCTTGGGTTCCATACGGGATGGTTGGCATTAACGGGACGAGCACCATCCGCTGCGATTTGATCGGCGGCCATTCCGTTGTAGTCAAATTCGAATTCTCCCATGTCTTGGTCTTCGTCATAATCAGTGTCGCGGAATGCATAGGCTACCCAGCGGCGGTCCGCTACACCGCAGACCGTGAATGCCATGTGCGACTCGTGTATACCTGAAGAGTCTATCACAAATGAAACATCTCTCCACTTCCTAGGGGGCTTGACGAAGACCTCGTCTTTCTTGCATGGGAGAGACCGGCTTTTCCTGAGTGCATAGAATGGCATATGGAACTGCAACTCAAATACGGTATAGTATCCGTGCTAGTAGTACATTAGCTTCTCCTTGATCATGTAGCACCAGGTAAATGAACATACCGATATATTCACACCCATGTATGTTTGGAGTGCCAGGTGTTTGAAGATTGTGTCTATTAGAGCAGGGGCTTGGTGGAGAAAGGCGGTCTCGGTAAGCGCGAAGATGAAAGGAGGACTCAAGTTGGATATGGAACTACTAGAGTTAATGCCGTGGAAAATCACAAGTGCTATGACTGTAATGCTTACATCAAACGCCTGTCCGCGTCAGGAAGCTCTGGGTGTCCAAATTGCTGGGTGGATGAGGTTAGTGAAAAGGAACTATTGAACGACGAATTGATGACGAGGCTGACTCCGGCCGGATATACCAATGATTTGGATCCAAGAGCATAGGATTGGAAGAACAGTCCGTCTTCAAAAGCAGAATAATATCGTACCTTTGCCATCAAGTGTTCATATAGAGCCGAAGCGCTTAGGGGTGGATTGTACTTCCTGTAGAGTAGGGTTGCGCTTGCAGTTTTGGTGCTGCTGCAACTAGTCGCGTCTTCAGAAGTGGAATCGTCCCAACCTCTTCCTGGGGACGGGGAACTTAGGCCCATGGGCGCAGCTTGAACCCTCTTCGTCGAGGCTTCCGAGTTCGGTATAGGGTATTTGATGGGGCCCAGTTCACAATAGATTGAGTATAGTCGGTCATCAAGCCATGCTGATGTTCGTTGGCCTCGGTCGGCTTGCTTTAAAACTGACGGGTGCACGCCTTCACAGAAATCGGTGATTTCTTCCTCCTGTATGGTGGGTTCGTCGTCGTCGTAGGCTCGAAGAAACAGTTGGAGGTGGTTTGGTTCATCCTTCGAGTTCTGCTCAGGTGGATGTGCATCTGATGTCGGGTCCGGCGGTGATGGTACTTCACCAGTCGGCAGACTGGTGGGGGTCAACGCAAGCTCCAGCCTATGTTGCACATGCGGTTTTGCTTCAAGAGGATTCCGATCATCCCAGAATTCCGTAGGCCAAGATATCTGAAAAGGTTCCGGGCCGGAGCCGATCACTGGCTTTGAATGTACAGGCATCGAATCAGTCCTAGCAGCTCATTAGCCCCATGATCGCATCGTAATGCAACCGAACGTAGGGATGGTGCCTCGTATACTACTACATTAGCGAGTACTCACTGAATCGCCAGTTCTTGTTCATTCGCAAGGTTCAAAATCGTTGACTGGTGCAGCGACTATGGCGTAGCGTTGACTCAGCAATGCAGAGAGGTGGCATACTGCCACTCAAGGCGGCACCTCTGTCGCAGAAGGTCGATGCTCGAAGACTGTGATATTGCAAGAAACGAGGGCTGGTCCCGGGTATTGTTGATTTTCGTATTCGGGATGCCATCTTCGACAGCGAGCCATCACTCAGCCTCCTTAGAGACGACTTCGAGGGCACGTATCGACGTAACGAAGACAGCGCGCGGCTCAAACCCACTGCATTGGACCCGTGCGATAGTATGGGCCTTGCGAAGCCACCTCCAAACTACGTGGTGTCTTTTTACTCGGCGAACCGCAAGGCATATACAAGGCTCCCGGTCTGCTTCTCGGTCTAGTCCGTGGGAGAGCTGCCGCCTGTATATGTCCACATCACCAATCGGGTATCGAAGCCTCTCTGAATGTGTTTGGTTGATAGACAGATCTCTAGTGATTTCAGATTTGCCAGGTGATGCATTTGTGAGGCTGGATGTCGGCATGACTCTCTCGCGTTGGGCGCAAGTGCATATCCGAGGCTTACACGCATGCCGGGAGAGGTGGTAACTGACCAATAGCGGATCGAAGCCAAGGCGTCCCTTACCCTACATTAATTGTGAGCAAAGGACGACCCATACTCGCGCTATGGAGCTCACCGTGCTAGGTTATTCGGTCGATCCGAAGACTGAATTGATGTCGTGTAATGATCCACGGTACATGTCCACGCATGATGCCCATCTGACGCGTTCCCTCAGCCTTTCGTACTATGCTCTGGTCGTAGTGACACCAGCGATTCTGTGCCACCAGTTTTACGATAGCGCTTTACGTTGCGATGTGTCGTTCATTGATGTTGTTAGACCGAATGCTCGCACCAGGATTCATAAACAGATTGTGTTTCGTCGGAGTCCGCCAAAGTGCATATGGTGAGATATTAGCTCCGTTTACTACCACAGGCGGAGGTCTGGGTAGAAGTCAAGTACGGTCTCCCAAGAGGAACATTGTCAGTCTCGTGCGGCTCCGGAAGTCCGATAGTGCGTTGGGTAATGACACTTCAAACATTTTATGTCTCCTATGCAGAGCTTCCATTGAAATGTCTGCCTTGCTGTTGTAGCTAGCGCGGATCAACGGAGTCATTTAGGGCTGTAAGTCGTGGAACCGGTAGAGCCAATGGACGAAGCTGGTGCGAGCTGGTGTCCAAACATACCAGCGCGTTTGGACTGGTGCGGTCGTGAGTTCGACGCATGAGAGAGTGCTGATTCGAACGGTCACGCGACTGGCTTCTGGAAGGAATATTTGGGGATTCAGCGTATGACTCGCCATAATTCATTGTAGATGTAATTCGATCGGAGGCTGGTCAAGGCTGCACTCGGGTAGTGAGATTTGGCCCCCAGCAAATCGCGTATGCATCAAAAGTTCTTCGCGATTCTGGTAGCCGAACGAAGGTACAATATCTCCAGCACGAACCTGGACTCGTGTTGTATGGCAATAAGCGCATCGTCCAGCTCCACATCTGGGACACGCGCCGACTGAGATGTTGATCGACGCGCAACCACAACCACACTGGCATGGTTAACAGCCGCAATCCGACACACTCGCCTTTTGCGGATTATAAAAAAAAACTTACACATTGCCAAACGTAAATGTGCTTCTTTCTTGCCTAATCATAATTTAACTCTACGAAACTTGTTCCGAGGCGCAACAAGACGTACCAACTCGACGCATGGAGCTGCATGGTGATGTCGAGATCGAGCTACCAATGGCAATGGTCCGATTGTAATTTGTAAGGTTGACATGACTCGTCCAATAGAACACGTGTGGCGATAGATCTTGTCGTCGGCTCGTCCCGAGCGAAGATTTGATATCCCGGTCGCTTCAACGGTCGGAAGAAGCCACCTAAGCCGGCAACAAAGTAGGGAGGGTTTCCGCATGCCAATTGAGAAAAGAGCGGCTTTTGAAGGCGCGATCGGAGCCTTTTCTTTCTAAGCAACTTCGATGAACGCAGCCAGTGAGATCATCCGAGGACGTTGTGCGAACACCCGTGAACCGTTCGTCCTCGGGGGAAAAGTGGACACAAAGAGCCTCTCCTCTCGTATCCTAGTACATATGCCTGATTAGAGCCACGACTGAAGGTACACCGCCGTTTGCGGCTCACTGTACCAAGCGGGCCTCTCCTGCAGGCTCCGCGATTTGTCGTCAATACGCCTCCAGTCGATATAACACCCAAGCTTCGTGTCCCTTCCAGCGGCTTTTGAACAAGCCTCACCCTTTCGAAAGCTGCTCCTATCCAAAACTTCTCGAAGGTTTCCGTCAGCTCGTAGAGCAATGTTTCCTTGATTCGCCTCCGATCGTGGGGGTTAAGCGAGACAGAACCTGGGATGCTCGCCGAGAAAACCAGGGTGCGCTAAGTATTGTCATGGGCGTGCAGGTTGCAGACATGGGCCTAGAATAGGTCAAGCGTACTCTTCATCCGATCTCGGCGATTGTGAGATGGAAAGCGCTGGACTGATCCTTGCGGTGGTGTGTGGTGCAAGAACACGACGTCTTGGAGTCGGCTTGACGTTAACGTTAACTTAGTTAGCGACCTTGGAGCTTAGTCAGCGCTTCAGGTCGGCTCTCCGCAATCCACAATATAGGCGCCAAATAATATGACCCAAGCCAACGTCAACGCAAAGCTTGTGGGATTTGTGCGTACTCTATTTTTTACGCCCCACACGGAAGGAGGCGTGGTTCTGCTGCAATGCGGGTCGCTCAGAAACGATCTCACTCAACGTGTTCTTGACCTACCAAACATCATCGCACGCACATCTTGAGGCGCTTCAAGCATTCCAAAGGCTAAACCGAAGTCGGGGGAATCCCAGCACCGCCAACGTCAAGCCTTCGTTTCTTCCAAACAGCGACAATCCAAGCTTTGAGTCGTCGTCCCCAGTCGTGCTGATCGGCTAGCAACAAGGCGTGATTGATCAATCTAACGCCCACGATGACGAGGAGGACCGATGCGATGAAGGATTTAGCGTTTCGATCGAAGCGAAAGATTGCTTGTGGCGTACTGAAATACGCAATCACAATAGTGACAGACTGCACTATGAGATTCATCTGAGTGTTGTTAGCCGTACGGACCGCCGCACCATAGAGGTTGACCCACTGAGAGGCTCAATTGCGCTGTCCGACTCGTCTTTTGTGCTGTCTTTTGGCTACCCAAAGCCACTTGACTCGCCTCAAACGTCACTTGGTGGGTTTTCTGATTCAACACACTAGCTTCCAAGCTCAAGCGAAGACTTTGATTATTCAGTCCGAGACTTTCGATGTTTACTCTGTTGCTCTCGAAACTCATTCGAAGTTCAAGCTGGTCAAGTCAACATTGACCGCATAATTGGTAAAGCAAGCTACTCACGATCCTGCAGTCCTTGTCACATGACTGATTGATGGACCGCAACCTCGCCTCAAGATTTGTCAGCTCTTCGAATGACTCTCTAATACCGCTGAGCTTTGGTGCTAGATTCGTGGTATGTCCTGGGACCCTTGCGAAGTACTGAATGTCACCTTGAGGGCTGTTGAACCTCTTCCACACTTCGAATATCATATCGAAGCGCTGTCGAAGCTTATGCAGCAGCTCTATCGTTTGAATCGTCCAGGAAAATTCTCCTCGCATGTACTCAATGGTCGCAATACCGGAGGGCGTTACCGGGTGTGCCGTTCTCTGTTAGGAGTCAAGGTAGGCTTTGCAACGGGATTGATTCCTTAATGACTTACCCTATCTTCTACACACCTGTCAACAACCCCCACTATGTATCTCCACTCTTGAAGTACCTGTCGTTTCATTCGAAGATCCACAATGCGGAGAAAGTACTCTCTTGGGTCCCAAATTGGATTGTCGGCCTCAAGTTCAGGACCTGTCCTATCCGACGCGATCGGATCTTCGTTGAGTTCAATACTGTCCTCGTACTCGTCGCCAACCACAGGAGCCCCACTGAACTCAGTATCAACGAAGGCGTATGCCGTCCATCTAGACTCATCCGAGCCACATACCACGATCGATGTCATGGCTTCGTGTATCTTGACAACATGATTGCCATTGTCGGCGCTCGCAGTAGGGAAATCGGTCATCAAGAACGACAGGTCTGTACATGCTCGTGTCGCTCTTTTCCGGTGACGTAGTGATGATGAGTTGGCTGAGTTACATACCGACCATCTCAACGCATAGTATGGGACGTGGAATTCCAGCCGAAATATCGTAAAACCCATGAACTAATGAAAGTGAGCAATTGCTCCATTCCACAGGTTACCACCAAGCTAACTCGCATACCGGTATATGAACCCTGATGGAGGGTTGGAGTTTTAGGTATCTCCATATAGCTTCCCTCAGTGCTTCAATCTGATGGTAGGACGCTGTTCTCGCCAAAGCCAGCACATAGTCCGGGCTTAGATTTGGAATGTAACTAACCGAGCACAAGTAATAAGTATTATGAGCTCGAGAAGAGACTTGTAGAGAGTCAGGGTCGCCTAGGCGTAACTAACAGCAACTTACATCAATCGTCGATCAGCATCAGGGGTGTCTTTCAATTTGAAGCGCTTCTGTCCATCAGTGCTAGATTGATATCGATTGAGTAAACAACATACCGGCTTCATCATAGATTCGTAAAGTTGGGCTGCCGAAAGGAGACCAGAGTAAGAGCGTGCGTTCTTAGTAGACTTCTCCCGGTCATCGAGCCATGCTTTCGCAGGAGGCTCATCTGCGGTATAATCCGACTGGCTCGACGGAAGGGGTGTGTTTGCACAGAACCTTTTGATGTCTTCCGATTCGCAGGACGGTACAGGTCCTTCATAAGGAGAGAGGAAGAGATCCAGATCATCTCCATCCGCGCCAACTTCTCGGAGCGCGTCGATGAACGGTCTATCATCGGTGAAATTCCGTTCAGTGGAAAAGATCTGATTCCATTGTCTGTCATAGTCTCTTGAAAGCGAAGCTCTTGTTCTCCGACGTCGTCTCTTTGGACGTTGCGCTGGTGCGCCGGGACTCGTGTGTGGGTCCGAATGACTTGGTTCGTCCATCTATTGGAGAGGAAACTCATGAGTAAGAGGTCGCGTCCAACTTTATGGGCATAGGTGATAGAAAGGAAATTCACAGTTCCTACTAGTCCGCAATCATGCTATATTATCTCTAGCCGTTGAGGAAAAAGACGTTCTAAAGAGCTGCAGTATTACACTTACTAGTAGTGCTTCGTTCAGTATCAGGGTCTACCTCAGCAGTGGGACTTAATTAACCGGAGCTCAGAGCCGAGTCGTCGAATAGGTGTGAAGAGAGCCTTTCCGGCATGTCGAAGGATGATGCGTTGTTATTGTAACATTCTCGATAGTCGAGCGACGATGACCACCGGTGACCACTGCGCTTGATGCTTTGGACCACGTATGGGGTGCTGTTTCGGCAGCAGTGCGCGGTGAGCCGTTCTGGGTTTCTTGCAGAGTGGCTATGAACGTGCCGCGCTCTTGTACAACATGAAGCCATGATAGCCCGATCTTTATCCTTCTTTATCAAACTGCGCAAAAGAATACTGCCTCGTGTAGGTCAGCTGGACCGGATGCGAGGGCGCTGGTACGAAAGCCACGGTGGAATCGTTGGCACAGCCAAGGATGTTCTCAGCCTTGCACGCGCGACGTCGAACGCAACGAATCATCCTATATTAAGCTGCATGAAGGACGACCATGCCAACGCATACGACTGCAATCGAGTGTCACCATTTAACGTTCTCTCTCATGCCTGTACCGTGTGGCACCCTACTATTGTGTAGCATCAAGGCTTAACCGGCCAGCTATGATGAGTATGGCCGTGTCAATCAGTGGCTTTATTCCCGTTTACTCAAACTTTAGCAAGGCTTCACACTCTGCGCGCTAGACACCGCATAAAGTTCGATGCTCGGGTCTCGTTGCGCGCAACCTAACCTATGCCCAATACACGATGAGACGGGTGGTTATCTGGAATGTCGTGCGTGATTCTGCATGCACGTCTGACACGCGTGGCCATCTTCCATGTTCCATGATGTGCTGAAGCCTGAATGGACGCAAGGATATAGCCATAAATTTGCTAGTGCTGTACATGTAGAAAGCTTGCATTTCGGTACGACGCAGCGTCGAGCCAAGATTTGAGTTCGTACTTAGAAGTAACCAACCAGCATCGCAGCAAGTATTATCGACACCGAAAGTTCAGTGGCAAATGCAATGATTACTTCTTCCTGCCCAAGCAAGCCCGGCTCATAGCCTGGTGCGAGGGCTTCGGGTGAGGCTGAAGCACAATTCTCGGACAGCGAAGCCCGACTTTGGGAGTGGCTTCAGGTGGAACGAAGTGATGCTCTCCATCTGCTCGACCTCTTACCTAAGCTCGACCAGCTTCATAGAAAGCTTACAATTGCGTGGGGACTAGTATATTGCCTAATAAGGTAAGCGTTCAGATCCATGGACTGGTCCACTGTCCATGGATCCTACATTAATAGCCTAGATCGTCATATTGATCCATCCATGAGAATCACTGCAAGAATTCCCAAAATCTTCTGTCACGTGAGAGAGAGAGAGTCCAGAGGAAGGCTGTTTAAGGTAAGGTACAGATACATTCCTGCTCTAACGTGCACCTGCTATATTTACTACCATACAATGAGAATGAGAGTCTCAGGGGCAGCGCAGGAGACTAGCGATTACTCGCAGGAGGCTTAGATACCTTGCTGATAGGAGAACGCGATGTTAGTTGGCCCGGTGGACATGTTTCAGGGCTACGATCTGCCACACACTGTCTACGATCCATGCGGCCAAGTGCAGCATTGAAGTCTATTTCTGCAAGCGGTTTGCAATTATCGGTTTCAGCGTGTTCCATGCTTCGTTGCGAATTGGAATGTGGGAAAGTGTCCGTGTGTTGATGTGGGATGATCAGTAAGGGGTTCGGAGCTTCCGAAGTCGGAATACCCGTATCACGTCACCAATAACCCTCTCGAGCTTTTATGGTGGGAATGCAGGTCAATTGGCAAAAGATGCGGGTTCGGCAAGTTATGACAATAACGACGATTGCATTACACAGGAGCGAAGGAAACCAATAATCAATTCCAATTTTCGGCGAGGTTTTATTACGAGCCGAGAGTCAAAGTACCATATAGGCACTCTACATAACCCTCTTTTCGTCGTTTGAGAATTTTCCTTCGGTGAAATGAGAAACGCTTCCTCGGCTCCCGCATTCAAAACGTCCACATCAATATTCAAAATGAGAGTCGTAGCATCTTTCAAACGTGCCTGGGGGATCCGCATTCCACCTCTTTTGAACGAATCGAAGTATATGCCTAGTCGACCTCGAAGAGTTCCAGTTATCTTCTGCACAACTGGTTTGTATCTAGTCGACCACAGAGAATTGCAGGGATGACCCAAACTCCCACACTCATCTGTATAGAGCTGCTTGTTGATTATACCACCGACGCCCGATGGAAGTCGAACATTTTTTCTCTGGCTTCGTGTTCGACGTGCTGAACATTGAAAGAGCCCCAGTGCAACTACATATTGCATGACTTGTTCGCACTGCAGCTCATGATGTGCGAATCTGGACCCGTGTCATTTGACAGTACGCGCATCGATCAGCGCCGCATCGAGGGCAAGACTCGGTCTTGATAGGCAAAGAAGAAGTGCCGCAACTGCACTGAACCTTGGTCAGAGCTGTGGTGTAGCTGAACAGAATACCTTAGACTGAACATACACATTGCCACACGTAGGTGTGCTTCTTTTTACCCTGAAGAGAGTTGTCAGCCGATGACGCTGTTTGATCGGAAGTGCATCGAATTGTGGTCCTCTATCGTCTCAAAAGCGAAAGGACGATGACCACACCAATCGAACGCTACCCACGGACAATCCTACTGCATTGATGCTCTTGAATTGCGCCGTCAAGGAACAGATTCCATATAGTACGAATTGGAATTGCAGTGCTCGAGGAAGACTTACCATTGATTTGGACCGCTCAAAAGGAAATCAGTTATCTGACAGACGGCGGACGAAATTTGCCAGTTGTGCGGCATTCTGCTGACAGACGCTAACCGAGGACTAAGCTGCAGGGACAGAGTCCTTGACGAAATGGTGTCTTTTCGCCTTACCAGTAATTGCCGCCTCTACGTTCTGGTGACACGACGCGAGGGAGTGAAAACGTGATACTCACTAACAGATTTAGATCCCATACAAATGCATTAAAAGGTTCTGTGTTTTCATGGGTCAAATGTGTACAACACTACTGCTAGCAACATCTCTAAGAGGTTGATCGTGTGATACAGTACTTCGGTAAAGGGAAAATAGAGCCTAACTTGGAGGCCGGCAATATCTCTAGACGATCGAGTGACGGGTAGTACTAAGATCAAGGGCAAAAGAGCCTGATTTGGAGGAAGGGCTACTTGAATGGCATGTTACACCTCGGCTTCCATCGCACGGATTCAGGTTTACAGCTAGCTCGAGGATAGCAATCTGGTAGGGGTGTACTTGTGGAGCGAAAGAGACTCGAGAATGACTTAATGTGAGCCGCACCATTCTTAAAAATTAATGACATCGTTACAGGCTTGTCAGAAGCTGGAACAGCTGATAAGCTAGCCCATTGACACACTTTGCTCATAGGTGGACAGTAAAGCCCCTTACGTACGTGGTGACTCCGTAAGCTCGAATTGATGTTGGGGGGGTGGGAGATGAGTTACTAAGGACCAGCTTGGGTGTCCAAGATCTCATATGAACACTTTCAATAATATAACTACTATTTTGCGTTTTGCATTAAGCTTCTGTAGGGGTGTCACATAGACGCACCACTAAGTTATGCATGGAATTAGGCATGGTCATAGTCAAACCATATCTGTCTAGAGCCCTGACAAGTACTTACAGACCTTAGACATCCACTGAATAGTAGAGCGAGGAAGACATGAGACATGATCGTGTCTAATACGTAAGCGGGTAATACAACCAGAGTACCTATTAGGAGTTGTTGGAGTGATATCCAGCTAGAGAGCTCCACGAAGAATTACTCGTAGGAGTCGGCCACGTCTTGCAGTGCCATCCAAGCTGTTTGAGATCCCAGATCGTCATCATGCCACACTACTTCATCTACGGAACCGTATTCGCTTGCGAAGTTGTGCATCGTGACGGCAATGCACGCGCACATAGAGAAGCTGCAATGAACTTGTGGTGGAGACGAAGTATGGTCTAGTAGTGAAAATCTGTTACATTGTGATTACTAGGAGTACTCGGTACATTAGGCCGTAGGTCACATGACCACTATCATCCCTCCTATGTATATGGTTCCCCGTTCATATCTATACAATCCAACCTCTACTCTATCTTCCTTCTTGACGTGTATATTCCACGTGATACGATTCAACTTTCACAACGTTACGCGGGACATTGCAATGTTTAAGGGACAACGAGCAAGTAATGAAGCAGCTAAGGGAGTGCAAGATGAAGAAGCAGACACCGAAGGGCACAAAAAGACACGATCACACATGCATGTGGTTGACGTATTCGAGGGGGTCTGAATCCCCCTTGTGCACATTTGGATCTCCGTACGTCGTAGCCATGGCCGATGAATGATTCGATCCGCCATAAATACCATGTTGCGCGATAGTGAGTAGATTTTTCACTATTGCTTTACAAATTTCCATAGATCGATGAGATCAAGGCGTCCCAGTTTAGGATTACCAGCTGCGTGAGCATTTACTTATCGCTCTACAGTATGTAGCTGAGATAGAAGATTGGTAGAAGGACATTCAGAATGGATCGATTATAGCAACTCACGCTATAGCAGATATATTCTTTGCGCCGTGCAATTCTAGATTTGAGCCCATATTACAAAGGACGAAGCCAAAGGTGGCAGGAATAATTGAGTGCGTACCACCGATCTTTTAGGGGTTTACACCCATATGGCGAAAGATTAATAGCTGGCATGTGCAATTTTTTGCAGAATGGCTGTTTTGGTACGTTCGAACCCACGGTTAGGGTAGGACTTCGGGTGCATCTACCCATACGGACGTCTCAGATCCAAGATGAGGTCTACAGGATCCGTCGGAGTATTGTGGGAGATGCGTAAAATATCATACCGAAAAATCCATGTCTTCAGCATGTCCATTTCCTTTGCCTCTTTAGGGCAGGTTTGTCGCGCTAGCTACTTCAGAGCTGAGATCTGATCGCACAGTGCACTGATGTCGAATGGCGCTACGTCTTGTTGGCATTGGCAAGATGGCAAACTTGCGATAGCCCCTAGCAGCCCACAAAAGTACACCTGTCCGATGAGCTTAGATCTGGGCTGTGTGCAGTTGGTGGACGAAAGAATTCAAAGTTGTATGCGAAGAAGATGGAAGTCGCTGTCCTAGCCACCCCGGCTCGGCGTTCGTCATTCCGAAGCGAAGCTCGGAAGCGAAGCTCGGTCAGGCTGCGTGATTGTTGCCATCACATCCCAATTATTCCTCATCCGCCGCCGGAATGTTCCTACGATACGTCTCCTTCCTTGCGCTCGCCCTGCGTCCGATAATCGCAGACTCGCAAGCACCTCTTCTCCCGTCGTCCTCCGTCCTCCCCGCATCCCAATCTGCCGAACTCCTCCACCTCCATCGCAAACTCGTCGAGATCTCTTCGGTAAGCGGAGACGAATATGGCGTAGACAATTGGCTAGCCTCGTACCTCCGCGACCATGGCTGGACGGTGGAATTGCAGGAAGTCTCCGAGAAGCGCTACAACATCTACGCGTATGGCAAGAAGCGCTCGACTACACTCCTCTTATCCTCTCACATCGATGTGGTACCGCCATACTGGCCCTACTATCATAACAAAACGTCGGACGTTATCGGGGGAAGAGGTTCTGTAGATGCGAAAGGCAGTGTGGCTGCGCAAATAATCGCGGCGCAAGGATTGCGCGAGAAGCTATACGATGATATAGCCCTACTCTATGTTGTTGGCGAGGAGGAAGGTGGGGATGGGATGCGCTCCTTCTCTTCTTGGTCTGATCGTCCTTCGCCCGCACATGAGACTGTGATTTTCGGAGAACCAACAGACGCAAAGTTGGTTTGCGGGCACAAGGGGATACTAGGGTTCAACATCTATGTCACCGGCAAGGCCGCGCACTCAGGCTACCCGTGGCTTGGCGTGTCTGCCAACGATATCCTCGTGGAAGCGCTGGGAAAGCTTCTCGAACTGAGGGACGACGGGTTGCCATGGTCATCGAAGTATGGAAACACTACTATGAATTTTGGAAAGATCCAAGGTGGTGTAGCGGCAAACGTAGTCGCTGAAAAGGCATCTGCAGGCATTGCTGTCCGTATCGCAGCTGGGACACCCAAGATCGTGCAAGGCCTTATCATGAACGCTTTGGACTCCGTCATAGCACGTGCCAAAGACCTAGGCGGTAATCTGGAGATCGATTGGACTAGCGAAGGCTACGCTCCCGTAGATATCAATTGCGATATTGAGCGATTCGACACTATGACCGTAAACTACGGCACAGACGTCCCACTCCTCGCGGGCGATCATAAACGGTATCTGTACGGACCAGGCAACATCTTTGTTGCGCATTCGGACCATGAGGCGCTGAACAAGAAGGATTTGGAGCAGGCCGTATTGGATTACAGGAGGTTGATAGTGGCTGCATCAAGAATGGACCGTTGGGAACAGAAGTAGTTGCGAACAGCCAAATTGATAGCGAAGCTATGTATAGTCCTCTCGCTCGTTAGTCCCTGGAGCCGTCTTTGTTCTAGAATTGGGGTACAATCTCGGAAGGTCGCAGTCTTCAGAGCTTACCTAGAGTGTTCTTAGCACATGTTGTATTGTATTGTAGCCAAGCTGGATGGCAAAGACTCGTCGCTCCCGGATGTAGGTACATACAATGAAACACATAATTTCATGTGGCTTACCGATGCACCACAGGTTAGTTGTGCCCTGTGCCAGCGTCGCGTAATCATGGCCGTAGGCAACCCAAGATAAACACCACTACCCATCCTCTACATATCGAGATTGCCTCTTGGAAAGCGGACACCGCGGGCCACTTAGCGCCGCATGCGACTGAGATAGCTGCAGAGTCGCTCGCTGTCCGTCGGCCTCGTATTATTGTCAACATTTCCGATATGTATTCTTCTGCCTACACCTTCCTGTCCACGCTAGCGTTACGGGTGCGTGGTCGCTGCTGGTGCAAATCGCGGTAAGCTTGCTGTTGCTAAGTCGCTCGCCCTGGCTTAGGCTGACTGCCAAGCAGCATCAACTGCTTTTGCAAAATTCAACATTTCGCGAAGAATGTCAATGCAAAATTTTGAAGACAAAGTAAGTCAATCATCCCTGTGAATTAACCATATAGGATCCTTTGGGGTTGGAGCTGCGCTCCGCGTCCTCTCGGATCAGACCCACCGGGTCGCGAGCCGGTTTTCAATCAAAGCGATCCAATGAGTGGCTCGTGATGGCTCACGTGACTTAAAATCGGCGCACGACCCGGTGGTACTACCACATCAAAGCGCTATGCTCGAAGTGGCATAGGCTAGGAACCGTCATCATCGTTCCTCCCCGCCCAATGGACATTTATTCCACCTCATCAGTTTTCACTCTTAAGCAGCTCGTTGACTCTTCGCCACAAGCAACATGCTGTAATCATGATGATTTCCTCTTATGCCAAAGTTCCTGTCCTCCTATAATCCAAAGCGCCCTGATACAACAACTTAGCCGTCGCGCTGCTTGGATCCCGAAGCCACTTGGGCGATTCGTTATGGCCACCCACTGTGATAGATTGGCATGCGGCCCTATGATCGAGCAAACTTACAAGCCGACCGTATATCGAACCAAAACATACAACAACCGTGTTGCGAAGTGCACTAGGCAGTGCAAGCGTGTTGGAGCTACTAAGCGTAGGACAGTTTGATAAATTGGCATATGGTTGTGAGGAGCCTTGGCATATGGGTGTGAGGAATTTTGGCATATGGGTGTGAGGAATTTTGGCATATGGGAGTGAGGAAATTTGGCATATGGGTGTAAGGAATCGGCATATGGGTGCGGCACTCAGAATGGGTAGGTGTCGAATAATACGCAATGCGGGCTGTCAGTGCACCGATCATAGTAGTATCACACGAAAGCGGAACTTGATTACAGCCAGATCCTTTTGGTGTAAATTGCAAAATCCGTTATGCGAGGCGCCCTGGAGCCAACATCCTATGTCGGCCAACTCTGGGGCGAATTGAAGTATACCAAGACACGACAGAAAGCCTCACCTGGTTGCACTAAAGTAAGCTCATCTCTGCGCTTATGCGCTTTCGGATATATAGCAATGCATGGTTGGCCCTTGTATAATGCCAACGCGTGAAAGGCACGCTAAGCTTCGTCCGTGCCGTTGGCGCGTGTTTTCGCGGACTTCAGTACGCGGTCCATGTGCTCTCCTTTTCATCGTAAACGTAACTTCAGCATTCTCAACTAGCATATTGCTTTTCGGTACCAGCTAACACAGTATCTCGAAGACCCGACTGCTAATGAACACGTTCAGGAAGCGACCAGAGTCGCAAAGGCCCGACCCACAGGCTCCGTCATCGATCGACGTACCGAACGAATTGTCCCCGTGCCAATAGTTCAACGGAAATACCTCTCAATTCACATCGATCAGATCTACGCTCAGGAACTTCAACAGCTACACGACCAGGACTGAGCGATCCAAACAATCTTAGCACCAGGGGCTAGTGTTTTATAAGTGGTTGGCGTGGGGGTAGTGCGGGCGTGTGTGGAGGTCAGTACGTCCTTCTCAACCCTCCCTGGACTGCATAAGCTTGAACTAGTTATGAGGGTGGTTTTTGAAGTTCTTGTGGTAAGAACAGAACAACGCGCAGATGAGTCATAAGGCTCGGTCGAACGTCCTAGCGACAGACAGCAGACTCATTGGACATTCCGATGCAAATACCTACCCTAGAACCAAGCCTGGAGCACCCGTCACCAATGGCTTGCCTGATTTTCAGACCTCAGTAGGCGTCCCCTTCCTTCTGTTGCTCAGTGACTAAGTATCCGTCAGGCCAGAGGCAAGAAATATGTATACATCTATCAGTGTGTAAGTAACCACAGAATGTACGGTTAAACCACACTAACAAGGCTGACAGTGTTACTGCGGATCGCCAGCGATTCCATACCGAAAGCGCTCATGTCCAAGCTGCAGCCATGCGCGATGCGATTCCTGCGTCATTACCAAGATTCTAGTGAGATAGCTATCGGTATAGCAATCGCCAAGACTTCAATTTCCATGTTTGTCCTATCTGTGGGTGAGGCGTATCCAAACGGGTCTCCATGTATGATGCCTTGTAACACATGTGGAATGTGTTAGATAGCAATGTGGTTTGTACCCTCGTACATAGAATTCTCGTTCTTCGGCTGGCGTTGCTGCGTTACCAGCCTTCGGCTTGCAGAGCTCGGGAAGAGATTTGCTCACACAATGCCGGCCAGAGTGAAGAAGACGTGCCTATCCACCACCGACCTGGCCATTGCAGCGGGGAATCTTGCCGCTCGTGCGTACGTGTAGTCGCTATGGAATACAGTGTGCGGAGGTGCTGTAGGTAGACGCATCCGGTGGATCAGCCAACTCACAACTCGTCCGCTGTACTGCCAACACCGTTTTACCCTTTGTGAGTGGCGATACAGTTCCGAAATCTGTTGATGTCCGTGGAACGCACCCGGCCGCGGCTGAGAAACCTCAGCGGAAGCTCACGCCTTATTTATGGAGTTTTGCCTCGCCTTGTCACTGTTGTGTCCCGCAAGCGAGCGAATCCGATGCATGATAAGCTTGACGTACGCAGCAGGCACCACTTGGCAGCCTTCTCGACATCTTCACCAATACCACTTTCGCTGACTCTGCATACATATTCCGAATGCAATGCTGTGCAACATATGCCGCCGCCATTTCGACTTCGCCTTCCAAGATTACGCGTCGATCAAGGAGTCCACCATCTCGGAACTCCAAGCCTGCCACGCGCATCCCGCACTACTCCATTTCCTTCAATCGGACCTCCATATATACAGAGCTTCCAGATACCATGGACAACTCGATGCATGTCCCTGGGTTTCCTCGAAGGTCGTCTCTGCATACCTCAATGACACAGCAAGAGCGACTTTGACCGACCATGAACTGGGAATCTGGAAGGGAAGTCCCTCTGAAAGCCGGACAAAGAACCTGTGGGAATCTGCTGAGAAGGGCTGCCATATGTGTATGCGCATATGTGAAGCTGTCGAGTGCCTGCATTACAATGTCGAAGTTGTCCAAGTGGAAAGTTGGCTTGTACTCGAGCCGGTGACGCTAATACCGCTCGGGATTAAAATTCGGGTCGAAAATGATTCTTTGGAGGTTGAATATCTAAGGTTTAAGTTCTTGGGAGCGGATTCAACATTTGGTGGGTAGTCTGCTGGCTGGTCGTAGCATGAAAGTTAACTAAATTGGTGTAGGGCGACAGGCTTTTGGTCACAGCGCCGGAAAATCTGTCAGCGACGGTTGTCTCGACAAGCTCATCGCTTGCTTATCGGAATGCTCAAATGCACATACTAAATGCCAAATGATCAACAATCCTGACTGGATACCTTCGCGCCTAATCGATATTCACCAGCTTAAGACCTCAGGGAAGGTTCGGCTTGTGTTCCGTGGCGAGGTTGAGCTTAGCCAGCCAGATAGGCAGCCACGCTACATCACCCTCAGCCACGTATGGGGCTCTCACAAGTTCCTCACCCTTACCGCATCCAACATGCAAGAGCTGCGGTCTGGTTTCCCGGTGTCACGACTGTCAAAGTCATTCCAGGAGGCCATCGGCGTGACGGAAAAGATCGGACTGAGGTATATCTGGATTGATTCACTTTGGTACGTGCTTTTCCGCCTAGGCTAGCACTCATACATCATTAACCACGGTATAGCATAGTACAAGACTCGGAAGAAGACTGGCGTAGTGAAGCCGGCTGTATGGACGAGGTTTACCTAAACAGCTTCTGTACGATCGCCGCCAGCCTCGCCACGAGCCCAGACGAAGGCCTATTCTGGGATCGGCGAGTTGATCTCTCTGAGCCTCTCGACGTCTCTTTCACCTCGGCAGCCGGATCGACGTCATTTCAAGTCTTCCAAGACCTGCAGTTTCTCATACTAAACAACGCCCCTCTATACAAACGAGGATGGGTTCTCCAAGAGTCCTACCTGAGCCCCCGCACGATTCACTTCACCAAGTTCCCGTCTTTCGAATGCCGCGAGATCTTCGAATGCGAATCGTACCGAACAGTAGAAGCGGAACTGCCTGCCTCGGACTCAGACTGGCTGCATTACACTGCGAAATCCATATCACGGGTCGGGGAGTTTTCTTATAGCAATTGGTGGACCATCGTCTACTGCTACAGCCGCTGCAACTTCACCAAGGAGACTGACAAGCTCATCGCCCTTTGCGGTATAGCGAAGGCTCTCTCGTCGGCCATCCCTGGTAACTACTATGCAGGAATATGGGCGCCGTGGTGGCTTCCAGGTCTCCTCTGGTCTGTGGATCAGCTTTCAAGTGGGTTCGAGATGTACGCTTGCCGTCCCGCGTCAGCATATATAGGTACCCGCATCCGTCACATTTGGCACCATCTCCGTCACTAACGCATTTTCGCTCCTTTATAGCACCTTCATGGTCATGGGCATCCGTTGAAGGTCCCATACAGCCGTGGTCCACGCACTACAAGATCGTTCAAGCCCTGGTTGAACTAAAATCGATCTTTACAACGCCGGCCAACGGCGATCCTTTTGGCCAAATCTCTGGCGGAGAGATCGCGCTAACAGGCAAGCTCTTCGAAGTGCCTCGTTTCCGCGCGCTAGCAGAGGCCGACAGGACCTCTTTTGCTGCGTACGCGTTCAGTCTAGACGACTATGATGATGAGTGCTTGGACAATCGGACGTTCTACCTGCCGCTCGTTAAGGCACCAAAGTACACCTTGTATGATGATCTTGACATCTGTGGGCTGCTTTTGCAGCTTGCAGAATGTGATGATAAACGAGAGAGAGTGTTCCAACGCGTCGGGTTTGCTGTCGTCGCGAAGGTTGATGGAGCCATAGCTCTCGCCGATCATCGCGTTGACAATTGGAGCCCACCACCGTGGTCGGGAGACGAGTTGGAGGTCGTCGTGATACTCTGAGAAGTATCGCGTTAGCAACGCGTTGGACATTTCCACGTCCGAGCGCTGCTCTGGTGCTGCATCCCGGAACAGCCGCCGTTTCTTGCACCATGATCCAAACACGTCCAGCCAACGACACAGGTATCGCGGCGAGACGAACGTCACACTGTATCGAACAAGAATGCCTTGATCTCATTCTAAAGTTGAGTAAGACTTCTCCTTTGAAAGCTTGAGCACGGCCAATCGGGGCTTCGACTCTTCACACCACCATTCCTCAACGTCAGAAACCCCCAGTAGAGTAATGTACCCCCATAGTTAGTCCACCAGGAGAAGAATCTCGCTCAACAGGCAGTTCTGAAAATGGGTGCTCCGCGACCTCTACCCAAGCCTCTTTCTCCATCTCGCAACAGAGAAAGAAGCTGGATTGTGCTCGGGATTGCTCTTGCGCATATAAGCCCCGGAGGGCGCCAGACCGTACAAGCCATGGAAGTGGAAGGCTGATTGCACGTCTGCGAATCTGTTCTCTGCGCTGGTAGAGGGACCTGTGGTATTGTTGGGAGAGGATAGGCATTTTAGTGGTCTGAGAAAGGGCGAAGTCTTTGTCGGGCCGGGAGTGTGGTGGTCGAGGAGAGTTGGAAAGGGGACCAAGGATTAGTAAAGCGAGGGAAAAGAAGAATGTGAGAGATAAAGAACCAAATGCCATGTATTCCCCGAACTTACCGCCATGTCTCCCTGCGCCGCGCCAATGCATGAGTTGAGTAGTATACATGTACTATACAGAAATTACAACCTCCCGACAAGAAGTATACACATGGATTAGATCGCAGCGCCTTCAGGCACTTGCTGCGCAATCTCCTCCAACTTCTCCGCCATATGTAAATCGCGAATCTCCCAACCATTCGCCTGACTAGCCCAGTCTTTCTTCTCGCCCAGCACAGCAACACTGCTGTTATCAGCGCGCTGAACGAGGAACTGATCCGCAACGCGCTGCACGTCTTCGGCCGTAACGTCGAGCAAGCGCTCCCGCCTTGTCTGCAACATGTCGTCGGTAATACCGGAGAGGAAGAGTCGCATGCCTTCTTGGCTGACGGATTGAGGCGCGTCGTAGCCCTGGAAGACGCTGAGCTTGGCTTCTTCGAGGTCTTGGGCCGTCCAGGTGCGATCTCGGGCCCATTCGCCTGCTTCAGCCATAATTTTCATCGTGTTTTGCGGGTTGGGATCGCGGTAGCTGTACATGCCGAAGAGCCCGCCTAACGAGCGGGAGTATGCGCCGCCTCCGTAGGCGCCGCCCTTTTCTCGGATCTCGTGGTGGAGGTGCTTGTGTGTCAATAATTGGGCGAGGATCTCGAGAGGTGCGCCGGATGCGTTCACGTATGGCACGGTTTTAACAGCGCGTCCGGAGTAGTAGACCTGGTAAGGAAGCGGGAAGAAAGACTTGGCGTTCCGTGGATACTCAGTCTTCGCGGTCTCCCACGGAGTGACAGCCCTTTTCGGCAGACCTTCGAGGAAGCGAGTCAGAGCCTGCTGATTCGAAGTCGAGCTTTCGGTGCTGCAGTTGAGGGCAACGCGGAGCTGATTCGAGTTGTCGATGGCGAAACGCTGGATAGTCTTCAGTTTCTCGATGACGTCGCCGAGCGACTCATTTGGCGCCCTTGATGCAAGTCCGGTGGTCAGCTTTACTTGAGTCAGACCGCCGGTCTGTTCGTTCAGCCTGCCAACGGGAGTGAGACCGGCTTCCGCATATGATCGTGCAAAGGAATGCCCAGACTCGGCAATAGAGTTGATGGCGCCGCTTGCAGAGGACTGGAGTAGTTCTCGGATGTTCTTCTCCGCCTCAGGTCCGTCAAAATCGGTCTCCAGCACGACAGTCCTGAGAAGTTCGTACATATCAGGGATGTTGCGGTCTAGTGCAAAGCCCGTAAATGATAGACCTTCCTGGTAAGTATCGAGAGCAAGCGGAGATGGCGAGGCATGATATCCCACCGAGATCCCGCCGGTCTTGAGCTTGATGAGCTCCTCAAGCTGCTCCATCGTCTTGTTCCGGGTGCCGAGACGCATCAAAGCACTAGTGAACAACGGGATCATCTCTCTTAGCTCATCCGGTAGGTTCTCCAAGACATGGACTGCGCGGAAATACGTCAAGCCGTTCGTGGGGGCCTCGCGCCATTGCACCTTGACGTTTCCATCGTCGCTGTGACGCAGTCGTTTCCGCTCCTTTTCGCGTGGGATATCCCTAACATGTACGGTTGGAAGGCAGCTGAGGTCCTGGTTCCTGGCATTTTCTTGTACCTCTAAGAGTTCGAGTTCTCGCTTTTCCAGATATTTCTGCGCTTCCTCTTTGCTTGTGAACTGTTTCGTAGCCTCCTGGATCTTCTCCCCCAGTCGTCTGCTCTCCTCCTCTACTAATTCTTGGCTGTAGCTCTCGGATGGGGTCATCGTGAATGTCAACGTATTGTCGTTCAGTAGATACTTGTCCAATAGGCCTTCGAGGTAGTCTCCCTTTGCGTACCTAGCTTCGAAAGCGTTGACTGTGTCTTGCCACGCGAGCGCATCCATTGGGTCAACGCCGTTAAACCAGCCGGGCTTCAGTCGCTGCATCATGTTCATACCAAAGTGCGCAGTCTTGTGCTTCAGAGACAGCTCGAGCTGATGCAGGATACCGTCGACTTTGATCTTGTCAAAACCGTTCTTACGAGCCTCCAAGAAAGTGTTTGCAATCGCTTCGCGAACTTTGGTCACGTCCTCTTCCTTGACTGCGTTCAGCCCAACAGAGAATACACCCTTCTTTCCAGCGCTGTCGTAGCCTGTGTTCGGGCTGAAGTCTGCGCCAAGTCCGGACTCGATGAGGTTGCGGTAGAGCGGCGAGCCATATCCGTCCATCAACACGCTGCTAAGAATGCCAAGAGAGAAAGTCTCCAATACGTCCGCCGTATCGCCCATCAACCATGTCACCGAGGTTTTGAATTGTCTGTCAGCCGGAACGAGAGGATCCAATGGCCCGGAAACTTTGACATGCTTGGGTCCAATCAGCTCGATGGGCAGTTTGATTTCGTGATCAACGGTGATCTTGTCAAAGCCGCTCAGGCGGGCATCGATGTCCTTCAAGTGTTCTGTCAAGGGCATGTTTCCATACGTTATTAGTTTGGCGTTGCTCGGGTGGTAGTGGTCTCCATGGAACTTCTTGAGCTGCTCCCATGTAAGATCCGTAATCTTCTGTGGGTCACCGCCCGAGTTGTTGATTGCGGGGAACAGATGGTCTTGGAATCTGATGTAGAAGAGATAGCTCGCATCCGACATCTGTCCTTTCATCTCGTTGTAGACCACGCCTTTGAACACTAAACGCTTCGCATCTTCTGCGCCCTCCTCTTTAGCAGCCAACGGGTTCTCCGGCCCTATCCTCCACCCCTCTTGCGTGAAATCGTTTTCCTGTAACAGCGGGTGCAGTGTCGCATCGAGATATACGGACATGAGGTTCTTAAAATCTTGCGCGTTCGTGGTGGCAAAAGGGTAGGTCGTGTGATCAGACGAGGTGAAGGCGTTCATGAAGTTGGAGAGGGATCGTGGCAGCATCTTGAAAAAGGGGTCGCGGACAGGATATCTGGTGGCGTTAGCTAAGTCGATAGAGACATAGAGACCAGACCTACTTCTCGCTGCCACAGAGTGTGGTATGCTCGAGGATATGAGGCACTCCAGTGTCGTCCGGAGGGTTCGTCTTGAAGCCGATGGAGAAGACATTGTTCGCATCGTCTCGCGCGATATGGAGATATTCTGCCCCCGTCTTGTCGTGCTGCAGCTCGAGCGCCGTCAGCTCCAGTTCGGGGACCTCCTTCACGCGCTTGAGAGTGAAGCCGTGGAGTTGCTCGCCGACGCTGGGGAAACTCGACAGATCCGTGACGGCAGCATATCCTCGGCGCCAGGAGCGCGCTGACAGTGTGCGATTGACATCAAGATGCCGTGATGCTCGCAGTTGCCATCTAGCGGAGCGCAACATGGTAAAGGGTGGGTGAGGATGGAGGAGCCGACGCGCTCGCCTTCGAACAAATTGTAAAAGGCAGTGACGCCCTCTGCGCCGATTGGTCGGGAGCTAGGCCGCATATGACTAATTGACATGGAGCATCTGGCAACCAATGTTACCTTGATGGAGAGTTCCGAGTATGGCTATATGTGGTAATCTGTGAAGTACTAATAGCCCGGACACATACAAGCTAGACGTCTTGCTCGTGGGTCGTGTTGAATGCACAGCTAGAGCGGTGCGCCGAGGGCTTCTGGCGAAGCAGACTATACCGTACCGTGACGAAACCTCTGCTCGTCTACCTCACCAACGCCATCCACCCACGCCTCACGACACTCTCTCCGACCAATCCCCCACGACACCACGCCGCATCAATACCGAGACATCCTACCTTATCCTCCACCCGCCAGGCTTCGCACCCCGTCACACCCGCGCCCCGATCCTCCGACCAGAGTACGCCTGAGACGTCAGCGCGCACGACACCTCTCGCGGCTGCTTGCGACCCAGCTCTCGCGTGCAGGTGATCTTGCGCCTTCTACATATGTGAAAAGAGGAAAATAGGGACTGCGAGCGCGACGTTGGATCCCTGGCACGCTGTGCAAGACGTCACGAGGATCCCTTCAGCACTGAAGCGCCCGACGAGCCAAGGGACGGTTTGACGAATTCATGGCAACCGTTGCCCACCAACACTACCCGACCTCGACTCATTCCCGATCGAACCCTCGCAGCATGGAAACAAGCCGCAGCGCATCGACGTCGACCTCGGCTTCCATGGCGCCCGCGCAGCATGCTCCGACCCCGGCGCCGGCGAAGAAGGGCAAGGGGAAGAAGGCGGCCGACCCTACGGAGCAGCAGAAGCAGATACAGGCCAAGATTGCGCAACTAGAGCAGGATGCTGCTGGAGACAAGGAGCAGGAGCTCGAAATCGGTGCGTTGACCCCTTCACCGGGCAGGTGTGGCAAGAGTGGGGCTGGTACGGGGCAGCTCAGCTGCCCAAGGACAAGCGCACATGAAGTTTTGGGCGGGCTTCTTCGACGAAGATTCCCATCGACATAGCTCAGATGGAGTGCCTGTTCCAACTGTCCAATCCTGTGCACGCGCGCATACGCAGTGGCTCGTCGCAACACAGGCCGTACTACGCTTTGATACCCACATACTTGTTTACCAGTAGCTGACAGTACTCCATTACAGAGCGCGAAGTGAAGAAAGCGAATCGAGAGCTCTCGTCACTCCTCAACAACATGGACGGCCCGCTGACCCGCCTCGAGGTGGTCCAGAAACGATATACGGAACTACTGTCGGACATGAAGCGCACCGAGCGCGAGCACCAGAAAGCGAAGAAGCGGGGGGATCAGCTGCAGAAGGAGAAAGATGCGCAGAGATCAGAGCTGAACAAGGTCACCACCATGAAGGACAAGCTCGACAAGCTCTCTCGGGACTTTGCGAAAGAAAACAAGAAACTTAAAGATGAGTTGCACAAGCTGGAGACGAGCGAGTCGGCCGCGCGAGAAGACCTACACCATCGCCTCGAAAACTTGGTTGCAGATGTCGACGATTGCATCGCCGCGCAAAGTCAGCCGGAACCGCAGAATCAAGCCGAGATGGAGCTGGACGAATTGTACGTTGCGATGCTGCTTCAAAACTCCTTGTATCCTAACATGCCGCAGATTCCGTCAAAAGTTTAAATCCTTCATCGACCAGTACGAGCTGCGCGAGCTACAATTCCACTCCTTACTACGGACCAAGGAACTTGAAATACAGTACCAGATGGCTCGACTCGAGCAACAACGCAAACAGCAAGAGGCAGAATCGTCCAAGTCACATCAGCTCACTAGACAAGTCTCCACCTTCTCCCAAACCGAAACCGAGCTTCGCACCCAACTCAACATATACGTTGAGAAGTTCAAGCAGGTATGGCTTTCGCAACACATACAGCTTACAGCATATGGTTAATACTGACCAGATGCAGGTTGAAGAAACGCTCAACAACTCCAACGACCTGTTCCTCACATTTCGAAAAGAAATGGAGGAGATGTCGAAGAAGACCAAACGCCTCGAAAAGGATAACCAGAGTCTGCAACGGAACAAGGAGGTCACCAATCGTAACATTGCCGAGATGGTGGAGGAGCGCACAAAGATGCAGGAAGAAATAAATCGGAGGAGCAAGGAGGCAGAAGACCAACGTAAGAAGATTGCCCGTCTAGAGACCCTGTGTCGGGGCATGCAAGCCCAAGGCCGCGGTCAGGTTCCCATGACCGAGCTAGAAGAGGACGAGGAGATTACGGAAAGCGAGTACGATTACGAAGATGAGGAGGACGACGAAGGTAGCGCCGAGTATGACGACGATACCGAAGACGACGCCGTGGAGCCAACGCCTGAGCAGCGTCGGCCGTTTGGTCCTGTACCTCCGCCTCCACCTCCGCCACAAGACCTTGCCAACGCGAAGACGAACGGTCACTCACAAGCCAATGGACAAGTCAACGGTATAGTCAAGCGCTAACATTTGTATGTTTGCCAGAAATCTCCCGGCCATTCGACTATGCCGCTTGGCCACTGCATATCAAGAAGAGGCCATAGGGGCCGATGTGTCTGGTCTCGGAGGCAGAAAGCGGGACGGAATTCACCCACGAGGCTTGCAGCGAGGCTTTGTGCGACCACGCGTCGTGGCACGCGATGAGTCTCTAAGTCTTTCTAGTGCTTCCTAGACCTCTCTTCCGTGCGCATGTATACTACTCCTCCAAGCAAGCAATGGCACGTAGCTGTTCAACATCATATCGATGCTTTTGTTTCGCTGTGAAAACAGTGAGACGTGCAAACCAACTGACTGGCACCTGGGATTGTCCATGGGGTTCTCGTTATCATGTGATTGCGTGCGTTTGAAGCCGACGTCGACTCGACTTGTGCCTCGGCTCTTCTCCCCCGCGCTTGGACTGCGCCTTTCCACGAAACCCTGACCTTTGCCGCTATTTAACACAACACACACCCAGGTCTGCCATGGGCACTATCAGGAAGTCTTCTCGGCTCTTCTACCATCGAGTTGAACCACCCCCTCGCTCCCAATCAGTACCTTGATCTTATCTAGGTGATTATCTTCTACGAACCAACACCATGTCTTCCCCGTCCCTTCAAACGCCGCTCTCTAAGCTGCTGGGGATCAAGTACCCAATCATCCTCGCCGGCATGGCGCGTACATCTGGTGGTCCTCTTGCCGCAGCTGTCTCCAATGCAGGAGGTCTTGGTGTCATCGGAGGCCTTGGCTACACCCCCGAACAGCTGCAAGCTATCATCGACGAGTTGAAGGACAACCTCAGCGACAAATCGCTACCTTTCGGCGTCGACCTCGCACTTCCGCAAGTCGGTGGCTCTGCACGCAAGACGAACCACGATTACACACACGGTCATTTAGACGAGCTGATTGAGGTCACTATCAAGAACGGGGCGAAGCTGTTCGTCAGCGCTGTGGGTGTGCCGCCCGCGCATACGATCAAGAGGCTCCACGAGGCGGGCATACTGATCATGAACATGGTGGGACACCCAAAACATGCCGTCAAGGCACTGGATGCGGGTGTGGATATTGTGTGCGCTCAGGGCGGCGAGGGCGGAGGACACACTGGCGATATCGCGAACTCGATTCTCATCCCATCTGTTGTCGATGTAGCGAGGAAATACAAGAGCCCATTGACCGGTCAGCCAGCCATGGTTGTCGCCGCCGGAGGTATCTACAACGGGCGCAGCTTAGCAAGCAGCCTGATGCAGGGCGCGGAGGGCGTATGGGTTGGCACGCGGTTCGTTGCGTCGGTGGAAGCCGGTTGCTCGCAGATGCATAAAGAGAACGTCGTCACTGCAACTTTTACGGATACTGATCGGACGTTAGTCGTGAGTGGGCGGCCGCTGAGAGTCAGGCTGAACGATTATGTTAAAGAATGGCACTCACGGCCGGAAGAGATCAAGAAGCTGACTGACAGTGGAATTGTGCCGCTTGCAAAGGACATGGACGACGGGAAGGATGTGGACATTCCATTCCTGATGGGCCAGGTTGCGGGCGTGGTGCAGGATATCAAGCCAGCGAAGCAGATCGTAGACGACATGGTAGCGGAGGCCATTGATATGCTGAAATTGGGGCAGACGTATATGGGTGCTCCGAGCAGTAAGCTCTAGCCTGGGAAGGATTCTGTCGTCGTCATGTTCGTTCTGGATGGTCCAGTAGAAGTCTGGGGGGAGTTCGTCCGGGGTTCGTCAGGCGCGCAACTGCATATGCTCGCTCCCGAAATAGCAATCGGAGCTGTGTGAACCGGTCAACGCCATCTTCAGTGTCTTGTAGTCACCCCTGATGTGAATTACAGGTCTCTGCTGGAGTGCCACAAGGCGATAGATCTAGATGACCGGCACGCACGTGTCAGCCGCTCGATGGCGCATAGAAGAGTGACCTGACAGTTGCTCGCATTACATTCTGGCGGCGCATCCCAAAAGCTCGGTAGATCTGCAACTAGGATCCCGATCCCAGCAACGCAACTTCTCAGGAGAGGAGCAGAAGCATACCACACACCTCGCACCCTTCTTGCACGCATGCCACAACCTATTCCTCCTTTCCCCTGTGCCTCGACGCGCCCCGTTCCATCTATTCTTCCTCGAGAGACCCCGGCCGCTCTAGCCCGTGGCTTGTGCGGGCCACCTCCACCTCGCTCGTCCCACCTGTCGCACCAATAGCTAGCATCTTATAGATGTTGCTGCGCCGGTCGCTTCCTCCTCTGAAGAAGAGTCGCAGCGGCGCATACTCATGCAGTCGAGTGCCAGAGCGCAGGCTGAAGTCCAGGCCCAGCGGAAGAAGGTGCGCGCATTACCACGGCTTTTGGTGTGCACACTGGACCAGCAGCGCTAATGTTGAAGCAGCTCGCAAACTCGTACAAGCAGCTCCTCGAGTAAGACCGCTCCGTCGCGCCCGCGCGTTAAACCCCCCGAGCCATCCATGCTGATCCGCGCGCCGCAGTGAATTCTCGGCGCCTGACCTGAAGACTGTGGGCAACTACACGCTGGGACGACTCATTGGAAAGGGCAGCTTTGGGAAGGTGTATTTGGCGACACACAAGCTCACCAATGGCTCCAAGGTACGTGGAGATGAAGATCCATGGGGATCAGGGTTGACGCGAAGCAGGTAGTCCTCAAGTCGGCGAAGAAGGACGACTCCAATCTCGCCCGCGAGATCCACCACCACCGCCAGTTCATACACCCACATATAGCGCGGTTATACGAGGTCATAGTCACGGAATCACTGGTCTGGCTGGTCTTGGAATACTGCCCAGGTATGGCGCGATAAGAAGAGGCTGTAGGAAACAAGGCATGACTGACTTGCGTACAGGCGATGAGCTCTACAACTACCTCCTTGCGCATGGCGCCCTCGAACCCACTCAAGTCCAAAAAATATTTACCCAGCTTGTCGGCGCCGTAAGCTACGTGCACAACAAGTTCTGTGTGCACCGCGACCTCAAGCTCGAAAACATCCTCCTGGACAGGCACGGAGACGTCAAGCTGGTCGATTTTGGGTTCACGCGCGAATACGAGGGTAAATCGAACTACCTGCAAACATGGTGCGGCACCGTGTGCTACAGCGCGCCGGAGATGCTCAAGGGCGAAAAGTACGCGGGCGAAAAGGTGGACGTTTGGAGTCTTGGAATCATTCTTTATGCGCTTTTGGTCGGCGAATTGCCATTTGACGAAGATGACGAAACAGTCACGAAAATGAGGATAATGAAGGAGGAACCGAAATACCCGGGCACGTTTCCACCGCAGGCCAAGGAGTTGTGCCAGCTTTTGCTTTCAAAGAGGCCGATATTGAGACCTACGCTTGCGGACATACTGCAAAACCCTTGGTTATCGGAACATGCGCCACGGCAGCAGGAGATCCTGAAGCTGCAGCAGCCCGCGCCGTTCGCTACAGAGTTGGAGAAGGAGGTGCTGCAACGGATGCGTGCTGCTGGAGTTGATATTGACATGGTCATTGAGAACGTTCTGGCCCAGCGGTGCGATGCTCTGGCTGGGTGGTGGGCCCTATTGCTTGAAAAGGAAGAACGGAAGGCCAAGAGAAAAGAGCGCAAGCGCAAAGAGCGGGAAGCCGAAGCAAAGAGTCTTAGGAGGCTCAGCGCTGCGAGTAGTCGTCTTGACAAGATTGCGCCCACGATACGAGAAACAGACGAGGAGGGTCTGCATTCGCCTTTGCTTGGGGATCCGCCAAAGAGCCGGGGGAGGGCTCTGAAGCGGTCGAGTATGACCGGTATGCTTGGTCTGGGAGAAATTTATGGAGATAACCGCTAACGTTGACCAGGTCCGCCTCCAGATCTTCCGCCAATGCCAGAATCAGGCCTCACGCCAGATTCCGAAACCCCTCCACCGCCGCCAATCGAGAAAGATCATCATGTCCGAGGTTCAGACTCCTCCTCTCGCCCTCCACTTCCGCCCAAAGAGATGAGCAAAAGAAGATCGCAAGGCAGTATGCTACAAGTCGTCTCCAACAATCCTGACCTACTATCGCCGAATGGCTTCGTACCTAAACGTCGGCGGAAATACCAACCTCCTTTCATGAACCACCTCGCATCACTCCGAAATTGGATAAAGGAAACGTCGAAACGCGCTCGTTCTCCCGGCTCAAAGGCCAGCAGCGGAAAGTCTCCCACTGTCGCGCAAAGCAAGTCGCCCGATTCAAGACGTCGTGTGAATCCCACGAATCGCAACTCAGGTGTGCACGCCCACCACGCAAACATCACACCCACTACACACATCCCCGCACGGGCTCGCATCTCGACCCATGGCTCGGGAAAACGACCTTCAGTTTCGCCATCTCCTCTGACACCACGCGGCTCCTACCGTCGCTCTTCCGGCGGTCTGCGTGGCCGCAAATCGACATCCTCCTCCGTATCCTCAGTCCGCTCAATGCCGTTCCACCACCACTCGCACTCTAAAGCGTCTTCGACCTCGTCAGCATCCATCACCTCCCCGGCAGTATCCGTCACAGGTCTCAAATCAAAGTCACCCCACGCTTCTGTCAAAGTCCTCCCCGCGACCCCCACAAATCCTTCCTTTCCCAACAACATCCGTGTCGTTCGCGCGCCCATCAGCGAAGGCGGCGCCGCTTTCGGCACTGCTCCACCTCCATCTCCTGGCCTTGTCTTTGCCAAACGGAAACGCAGTCCGTTCAAAGGCCCTATGCTCAATCTAAGTACGCATACGGGGAGCCCGACCGCAAGGATGAGAGGAGAGAGCGCAACGGGAAGTCGCAGCACAAGTGTGCAAGGGAGACGAAGTGGTGATTTCATGGGCATTACCGAGGAAGAAGAAGAAGATGTTGAAGAGGTGGAAGAGTTCAGTCCCGTTATGGCGAGTATGGGCGAGGTGGTCGAGGAGATGACCACGGAAGCGCCGACGCCGGGGGAGATTGAGGGCAAAGTTGAGTTGGGGCGCGAGAAGGGGAAGGGAGTATTACCGTGATTTATGCTGCTTGATGTGATGATGGCTTTGGGCCTTTGTGTTGATATGGAGCTGTAGCTTCTTGGGCATTTTATTCGGGGAAAGCGTTGCATCGTCTTTGCTTTTCTCTTCTCTTTTGTTGTCCGCTTCTCCGGAATGGGAATACACGGTCTCCTACTTCTCCTTACTATTACTTTTACGTCGCCTTTTACTTCTTCTTTTCTCGCTTCACATAGATTCTTGTTGTCTTGATACATGATTGGAGCGTTTTTCTGTCTTTCTTCTTAATAAGGGTTGTTGATGATTAGGAGGGGGTTTCTTGTATATGATTTGGAGACGATGAGGTCAGAGTAGGGGCAGAGATTGTTATGAATGGTTCGTTGGATTCTTTCAATTGCTAGGAAACTTTAGCTGCGGTGTGGGTGGTCAGTGGACGCGTGAAAATGGGATATGTTCGGGACTGTTGGAGGTCTCCCTTTGAACCGTGTTCTTATACTGTGGTTGCATGTGGTGATCGTGCTGCGGAGAAGAGCATTCACGTTGGAAGATTGCCTACTGCGGTTTCTTGCGCAGGTACCTCTAGGACAACTACAGTGCTCTCCGGCATCGAGGGTCTCTCGAAACGCAATACTCTCCGACAGGCCGGCTCCAAGATCCCTCCCTCACCACCAACACCATCACGCCATCCAACGCACACTCCTCCCGCCTGTGCAACATCCCACACGAGCCAGCAAGATCTCCAGCGCAGCAAAACATGTCCGGAGTTCGGGACGACGCGAGATCCGCATGCCAGGTCCACGTCCACGTCCAATTCCGTGTATGCATCTCTTGCATGCATTGCCGTGCGCCACGTCGAGCTGGCCGTCGATGGCGAACCGCCGTACCACAAGGCGTCGCAAACAATAGCATTGACGTGGCGGTTTTTTCTTTTTGCTCTTTGTTGGCGACGCGCCTGATGTCGTGCATGAGAAAGGCGCGGTTCGCAAGCGGCGGATTCAGCTCGGCTCCGTCCGGTCGCTGGAGCCTGAGAGGCAGTGCGACACTACACAGCATGAGATACGATGAGGGACCCGTAAGCCGGATCGTCGCCACGGAGCCAAGCGCATGCGCAGAGCAGAACAACACGCCAATACCGACGGCGACAGCGATGGCCTCGGCAACACTGCGCAGTACCAACGCTGGGGGTATCCCAAGCGCGGGCTTCCCGGCTTGATCCTTCGGTACTTCATCCTTCAGCCCAAGATCTGCGATGGCTCCTTTGATCATCATCGTCGGGACTTAAGAGCATTACTCTACCTTCCCAATGGAGCATTGATGTTTCGCTGCGAACATCTGCGCGTGATGATGTAGCAGCATTACATAAGTAGGTGCGTGCAAACCCTCCCTCTCGCACGAGCACGTTCGCCACGTGAGACGCGAGGCCAGCTCTCCGGCGGCCACCGGCCAGGAAAGCGGGAACGGGTGGCGGTGTGGTGGTTCGGTGATTGAGGCAGGGACGAGGCGAGTGGATGTGGAGATTGTAACCATGGGTGAGAAGAAGAGAACGGGGTTGAGGGGGACTGAGAACTGAAAATGGGGGTGGAAGGGAATAGCAAGGGTGGATGTCTTGGAGTATGCGACTGGGGTTTCAGATACACGGGCGCAGCGCAAACGGACTTTGGGCCTTGAAGACCGTACGGTTTGGTGTGGCTGGGGTTTGGGAAGGGCGAGTGAGGGTGGAGAGGAGGATGCAGGATTGATTGCTTTGGGAGATGTCTTGGATGGGGTCGGAGAGATGGATGTTGTGGAGGATGGGCTAGAGGGTGTTGTGCGAGTTGAGTGGCCCCGCTGTGGGAGAGTTGATCAAGACGGCAGCAAGGAGAGAGTCAGCAGAGATAACGCAATGGTGAAGGGGGAAATCGCGCAGTGGCAAGGCAGAACCTCTTGCACATGCTTTGGAAGACGTTCCCGTAGGAGATTTGCTCCGGCTTAGTGCTGACCTTCCTCGGAGGGTTCTTCCGCCTTTCAAGCCGTCAACGGCGCGCCTTCTTGGACGCTAGGTCGTATCCTAGAGAGGTCAACGTCGCCGGGCTTGGAGAGGGCTTGCGACTGTCGAATAAAGACATTGTAGCAACGCGGCATGTAGACGGTGGCTTTGCACCACGCCGTGATGCCAGCTGCATGGGGAAGGCGGGCGCGGCCGCCTGCCGCACCACCATCCATCGCAGCAGCAGCGCTAGCGCATGATGGACGGCGCACGAAATGGGAATGTCTCCGTGCGAGTCTACCGTGTGGGATAAGATAGACGACGTCTTGGTGCGACGCGCAGGTACTACTGACCGCTGCTTCTGGGGGTGACGGGCGCGTTTTCCGAAGGTGGGCAATGGTGTCGGTAGCACAGGGCTGGGTAGGATCCGATTCGGGTGCAGCTTCCAATGGTCCATCGTCCATCAGCGCAGACGGGTCGGGTCTATGGGAGTCGGTGCTATCGATTGCGGCGTAGACTGGGTGCACACGATGCTACCGTGTGTTTTTCGCCGTGTACCTCGTCGAGCGTCCCGTCCAGCACCCGGCACGATGCTCGCGTATGCCAGCACTGTGCCGCATCCAATTTGAAGACGGACAGTCCAGAAGCGCAGGAGTTGTTGGGCCAGAGGATAATATCCACGCGCTTGCAGCTGCATAGACTTCGCGTGGAAAAGGAAGAGTCGCTGTGCCTGACAGCTTGCGTGCGCGAACCCGGTAGGTGCATGCAGGTCATTTGCAAAAGGCAAAATACATAAAGGAGCTGCACCCAGAATAGACGGGACGTACAGTAATTACTACATAGTCGGGCTGGAAGAGGGCCGCACTTGACGATGCAATCAAAATCCGCGTCCGACTGCGCGGCTCTCCTTTTGCTGCGATATTGAGACCATGTCAACAAGACAGTCGGCCAGTGAGCTGACTGCATAGGACAAAAGGGTGGAGCTGATGCGGGCCGACCGTCTGGGTCTCTGCATTCAATCAAGACGCGGGTGCTGGGATGCATCTTGGGACGAGGTTCCTGGGGGTTACAAGATCGTATTGGAGCGCATGTGTGTATTGCCTAAAATGGAGCGCCAGAGGCACAGCCAATGATCAAGTGGGCAGGGTGGATGGGCGCGACGGCAAGGTGAGATGTGATCTCAGAGTCGGACGCAGGCAGACTCGAGGGGCAGGGAGAGGTGAGGGGGTTCAATTGCGTGAAGACGGGGCAGTGACGGCCATGGGGAGAGGGGGTGGTTGCTGGGGGCGCCATGGCGGTGTCGCGCGACCACATGCCGGCGGCGTACTCGAGATTGATAAGGCGTCTGTGCGCGGTAGGCCGTCGCCGACTTCTAGAAGGCCAAGGGCGCCACTGGACTCAACGCGGGCAAGCGACGACGGTGGCGTGAACGACGGCACTGAGGCCGGGCAAGCAGCGGGCGACAGCACCAGACAGATGTCCGCGCCGAAGACTCGCGCGCTGCGATTCGCGGAGTGGCGGGGGGAGCGCGCAGGCAGAGAGTGCTTGGGATGACAGGCCACCGGTGTATCAAGACCCATGGCTCGCATCGGCGTGTGCGTGCGTGTGCGTGAAGGGAGGACCCAGGGCCGAGGGATCGAGGGATCCTCCCCCCTCCCCTCTGACGGACGGCTGTCGCCCGCCATCAGACGCCCCCCCCCTCCACACGGCGTGCCCGCGCATCGCGGCGACAAGAGGCAAGTAGAGATACATGGCGGCCGTCGCGTCTCCTCGACCGTGCCCATGCGCGCTCTGGTCTCTGCACCACAAGCTGGCGCACCACCGGAAGCAGCAGCGCGCGCATCTTCCGAGTCGCGCACCCCTGCCGACGCGCGATAGACAGACGTTAGACCCGGGGCCCGTTCTCTGAGCACGGCGAAACCCCAGCCGCCCGGGCCCTGTTCATGATCCTCGACCCCTACCCTCTGCCTGATTAGCTCGCCCGCTTTTAAAGTAAGCCGGCCCTGCACCAACCACCAACCACCGACCTATCCACCCTAGGACCCGTCCGGCACCACACACGACTGCTATCTCTCGCCCGCGCCCGCACCCGCAACCTCACCCTCGCCGACACACGACACCATTCCACCACCACTGCCGCGTCACCACCAGAGCCCGCAGCGCCCGCTGCACACGAGAGTCCTTCCACGCCAGCCAACGCGCGCTGCCGCCAGTCAACATGGTCGTCGACGATGACCAGTACGGCACCGAGAAGAGCTTTGGACGCGACTCGCAGGCCTCGGCCTACTACGGAGAGTCTTCGATGCACAGGGACGGCATTGGGCGGAGGGTCTTGGACAGCTTCCGGAGAGATCCTAATTCCCTGTTGACCCCAAAGGGCACTGTGTGCGCCGACGGCAAAGTCTTCGATGTCGAAAGCGCGGCCGCCAACACGGCCAACTCACCACTGGTGAGAAGACTCAAGGGCAGACATCTGCAGATGATAGCCATTGGAGGCTCCATTGGTATGCTCACTGGCTCGGTGCTACCCCCACCACCACTAACTGCGATCCAGGTACTGGACTGTTCGTCGGCTCTGGACAAGCCCTCGCCGTAAGCGGGCCGGCATCGCTTGTCATCGCCTACTGCCTCGTTGGTATCATGTTGTACTGCACCGTCCACGCCCTCGGCGAAATGGCCGTTCTGTTTCCGGTAGCAGGTTCCTTCTCCGCCTACTCGACACGGTTTTTGGACCCTGCGTGGGGCTTTGCCATGGGCTGGAAGTAAGTTACCGCCCCCTCGGGCCGCAGCCGGTCGCTGCACACTGCATCAACACATGACTAACGAATGCAGCTATGCCATGCAATGGCTCGTGGTCCTGCCTCTCGAGATCGTCGCCGCAACCTTTACCATCAACTACTGGGACCAAAATAACAAGGTCAGCAACAACGCATGGGTTGCCATCTTTCTGGCCCTCATCGTTACCATCAACTTGTTTGGCGTCAAGGGTTACGGTGAAGCCGAATTCGTCTTCGCTATCATCAAGGTCGCTGCCGTCGTGGGCTTCATCATCCTCGGCATCATCATCAACATTGGCGGCGGTCCAAACGGTGCTTACATTGGCGGCAAGCTTTGGCGCGATCCTGGAGCGTTCAACAATGGCTTCAAAGGCCTATGTAGTACCTTTGTCAATGCTGCCTTTGCCTTTTCTGGAACCGAGCTGGTCGGTCTTGCTGCTGCCGAGACTGCAAACCCCCGCAAGTCCCTTCCCACGGCCGTCAAACAGGTCTTTTGGCGTATCTCACTCTTCTACATCGTCTCGCTCCTCATTGTCGGTCTCCTGGTACCCTTCAACGACAAGCGTCTCCTCCAGAAAGAGTACAACACCGACGCAGTCGCTTCGCCGTTTGTCATTGCCATCCAGAATGCGGGTATCGAAGGCCTGCCCTCCGTTTTCAACGCCGTCATCATGATCGCTGTCCTCTCAGTCGGCAACTCTTCAATCTACGGCTCTAGTCGAACACTTGCTGCTCTCGCTGAGCAACACCAGGCTCCCAGGTTCCTCGCTTACATCGATCGCCAGGGTCGTCCGTTGGTCTCCATCGGTGTCGCCTCCAGTCTCGGCCTACTCGCCTTCCTCGCAGGTGTCGAACAATCAGTTCAAGAAGCCGCTTTCAACTGGATGCTCGCCCTCTCCGCTCTATCAGCAGTCTTCACCTGGGCCTCCATCTGCCTCTCCCACATCCGCTTCCGGAAAGGCTGGGAGCGACAAGGTCACTCTCTCGACGAGCTTGCATTCAGGTCCCAGCCGGGCGTAATAGGGTCATGGGTCGGCTTCGTTTTCAACATGCTCGTCCTCGTCGCGCAATTCTGGGTCGCCGTCGTGCCCATCGGCTACGAAACCATGACCGTGTCGGAGCGCCTACAAACCTTCTTCCAGGTCTACCTCGCCTTTCCCGTCATCATCATCTTCTACATTTTCTACAAATTCTACTACCGGACATCCATCATACGATCGTACAATATGGACCTGCATACAGGGATACGCGAGCTCAATCTCGAAGCGCTCATGGAGGAGGAGCGCGAGGAACGGAGGAACTGGCCGAAGTGGAAGAAGACGTATAAGTTCTTCTGCTAGGTTGTCCCTTTGTTGCCTTTGTTCGTTCGCACCTTCTGAGCGTTGAAGCGAAATACCATTTTTCTTTGTTTTGGTGTCCGACCTTTTGTTTTTTGTGATACCAGGCGGCATGTTGGACTGCCAGCACTGCGCAGCCTTGCGACTTGGGGTTCTTCTGGTGTATAGTAGTTGATTGATGAGGTGGATGACCGAGATGACTGGATAGATTAATATTACTATTCGATTGACATGTTCTTAGCTCGACCTCGAAAGTATTCCCCTCGCTGATGTACTCCGAGGGTTGGCATGTTCTCCTTAGGTGGTTACAGTGGTCGCGACACGGTTGTCGCGAAGCACAGTTTCGACAGTGACTCTCGTTCAAGCCAGCACTATTCATATGGTCAACGACGGATGTCTTTGACTGCCCTCCAATGTTTGTCGTCTCTCATGGCTTCAACCAATACACAGCTTCTTTCAAGGTGGTGTGGACCAACTCTTGTGCCATGGTCAATGGCCCCTATCCTTCCATCCAGAGCCAAAACCTAAGTCAATGAACATTCCACAGCAACGAAGAAAACAGCCCCCTTTTCCTCTTCCACGACTCAAACTCCACGACATCAACACCTCCCCTTTCGACCGACAAATCCGTCGTCCACGTACTATCAAAACTCATCTCGGCACTCTCGTCTTCCCTCTCCTCCAGCTCCAAGGACCAAAAAGCCGTCTCGGCACCCTCCGATCGCGGACCCGTTGTATAAGCCACATATCCCATGGTACACTGCGCAACATTCAGCAAATACAGCGTAACCTGCAGTTCGTCGTCCGCCTCCAGCACCGACAGACCAAACCCACCCCCACGACTCCGGGTGAACGACTCGGTGATGTCGTAAACAACGCCCATAGTGACGCCGCCAGCGGGATGCCCCTCAAAAGAGAAACTCGCATCGTACGCGACATTCCCCCCTCTCGTCTGCTCCAACTGCGTTACCCCCAACACCCTCACGGGCGGCTGCAGAAGGAGCAGTCGACGCCAACTCGCTTCCTTGCGAAGCAACGCGTTCATTTCCTCGGACGTGCAACAGCCTTCGTTCCTCTGCAGGCTCGTGAACGTCGACGCAGCACGCGCATTGGGCGCCGGGACTACGAAGAATGGGGCGAAGAGGTCGCGCAGGAGAGGGTTCAGCGACCATTCTTTTGGGTCCTTTACAGGGGCTGCACGGATGAAGAGGAGCTGTTGTAGGGTGGGGGATGAGGTTATGGCGGCTTGGAAGGGCCGCGAGATGCGTTGGGCTAGGAGGAGATCGTGGGGTGGGAGTTGGGATAGGACGGCTTCGAGGAGCTCGGGAGTGTTGAAGACGCGGGCTTGTGCTGAGGACATTTTTGAATTGTGCTTTTTGGATGTGGTGTGCTTTGAGCTGTATGGTGGAGGGAGGAAGCTGCACATGTTCAGGCTGAGGGGAGTTGGGGTGGTAGTGAACGTTGTGTTCCACCAGATTCAGCCACGTTCTTGGCGGGGAAACAGCCATCAGATGGGTTTTGCACTCTGCGAGCTGCACAGCGGTCTCGTCGTAGCTGTGTTTGTGTTTCGCTATGTGAAAATGCCATTGGGAATCTGCTATGGTATCTCAATACAAGGACTGCTGACAAAACGCCGCCAAATGCTATACCAGACGATGCTATGCACAAACCGCTCAACTGCTAGTCGCTTTCATCGTACAGATTGTTCGCCATATCTCCCAGCAAGATATCGTCAGGTGCAGGACCGCGGTTGTTGCGTACTATCTCAGGTCAGCAACCGCATCTCTTTCTGCAGCGATTGCATGTCAGACTTACCCCACTCGCACTCGACACGAAAGAAAATCCAGATCCACCGTCTCAGCACCTCCAGCCCTTCCATCATGAAGATTCCACCCTCCAGATCGTTGAAGTGATCCAGATGCGGACTTAGCTTGAAGCTCCACGTACAGCGTAGAATAGCATCTATCCATATCGCCGCGTAATAGAACTCTTTGGCGTGAAACCAGCGATGGCGGCGCAGGGCCCATGGATATTCGGGGCTGTTGCGTTCTTTGGGCTTGAAGAGGGTAAGGTCCCAATCGCGGGTTACGTCCCAATAGAAGGAGTATGCTGAGTTGACGAAAACGGCGGCGAGCCAGAGGCGGAAGAGGGTCGCTTCCGACATTCCGTATTTTGAAGGCTCGGGGGAGCGCTGGAGGGCGCTCAGGATGATAACGGGGAATGCGGTGGAGTACTTGAGTGCGTTGGCGAGGTGGACGCCGCCCCAGCCGGTTGCGGAGCTGATGGAACCAGTTTGTTTGTTGGCTTTTTGGACGCGGGAGTACTCTGTGAGGCATTGTCGAAGCCGGATGAGCGACGGTATGCTGATGATGAAAGGAACCCAAAACGCGCCGCCGCAGTTGCGATTCGGAGGTCCGGTGGAGCTATGCGAAGACGAGAAGAACATGCACAACGAGATGAAAAGGTCTCCCAGAACTTTCGCGTAACTCGTCAGCGCATCAGCCAACAAGATGTCCCCAAATTTCCCATCCTGCGCCTCCGCAATCCCGCCGATGCTGATCCGCTTCAGCGTCGCCAGCGTCCTGTGCCGCCCATTGCGACTGACAAATGGTATGGGCACGAAGAATCCGACTACGAGGACCAGAAGATATAGGTTTGGAAGGATCTCCCAGGCGGCGATGTCCGAGGGGCTGCCACTTGTGAGGGACCAGAAGAGGAGGAGGGAGAGAACGAGTGGGATCGTGAGGGCGGATGCGACGCGATAGCAAGAGAGGTAGTGGGGTAGGTGGAGCGGGGAGTTACGCGCGGGATAGCGGATTAGGCTCGGGACGTCGATGCGGATAACAGAGAGGTAGTGGAGGTTGAGGCCCCATGCCCAGATGCCTGGTCATCTTGTTAGAGCGTGTTGGGAATGGAGGGTCGGTGATATGATCGAGCGAGACATACCCATTACTATGATAAGGGCAACGCGATAGGGAAGAGGAAGTACGCGACTGAAGCCATCGAGCTCAGGCTCAACAGCCGGGTCACCGTCCATCTCTCGATCTCGCGTGTGTCCAAAATCTCCTATCTCTGAATTGCGCCCTTGGTCCCCTCTCTTTCTGCATCAAATCCAAGCCCAAGGCGATCTTGAGCAAACGAGCGACTAGTATGCTGTTCCCACCTCTTCTCTAACGTGTCGTAGCCGTTTGCGCGACTGAAATGCGTAGTGAGTAGAAAGCGTGTCCACTTCTCTACCGGAGGTTGCGCAAAAGGAGCGCCACAGTAAGGCTGACGTAAAATTCGGGCTTCAGCCGCATCTGCTGCCGACCCACGCGACAGGGATTCGTCGGCATCAGCCCTGCCAAGACCGGGGCCGGGCTTTTCCCAATGGCGCTTCACCATGACGCTGCCATTTGTTAGCGGAACTCACAGTACGTCGTCAACGGGAATTAGAGCCGTCAAACCATTTGTGGAGGAGCTGCATTCGACGTCATTGCATCTATTCATCACAAAACCAACGATTCTGCGTCTCTCCTAAAGCTTGCCAAACCTCTCAGCGAAAAACACCCGATCAGACCATACTACTAGCATCGACCCATTCCTCTCACCCCGACGAACCCTACATCATCCACCTCACCCACAATGTCCCGCCTCACCATCCCCAAGATCTTCATGGCCGGCGGCGCCGTCGGCTTCACCTACTACGCGTTCATGCGGCAATACTGGTTCCCGAACCCCTACAAGACGAGAGAGGTGCAGAACATTGAGGATCGATTCACGGCTGGAGGAGGTGCGCCAAACCACACGCCGGCTGCGGGCACGAAGCGAGGTACACAGTCCCGTATAGAGAGTGCTGGCTAGCCAGTGTGGGGAGAAGATGGCTGACAATACTGCTTATAGGTGATTCGACGAATGTCGAGTCGAGACAAACGGGCCCGAACAAGGGACCTCAAGGAGATTGGCACAAGGAGAACATATCAGCCCAGCAGTCTGAGGTATGTGGCACCTCTACGAAGCTACGGCTGATGACATTGCTAATCTTCGTGCAGCCCGTCTGGCCGAGCAAATTCTACGAACAACAATACAACAACCCGAAGGGCAAATGAGCACCTCGCTGAAGTCGACTCATTGTACGAAGGAAAACAAGAAAACGCAAGAAAACGCATGGGCGGGTCCTGAACGAGAGAACAGGAGTTTTGGATGCATGTCGTTCAGGTTTACTAGGTGTAGGGACACTGTACTAAAATCTACCCTCGGCCTTCAGGGCTGTTGGTAGGCACAATGCATTTTCGATTGAGTTCATTTCAGCGTCCCACTACACGAACAAATTACTACAAGTCATGGTCTAGTTTGTCGGAAAATCTAGGCTGTCAGAGTCACGGTACTGGTAGTTGCCTCAGTCAGTAAACTTTACTGTGAGAAGTGTTCGCCTTACTGTAGCATTTGACATAGACAGGGAGGAATGTTCTTATCTTTTCACGATGCTCACCCGCCGCAACATGACAATCGCGCCTTTCTACCGAAATGATCGATTTGGCACGATGCAACTTCCAGCCTTGAAGGTCCGGTTCGGTTCCTGTATGGGCACTAAAGCTGGATCTGATAGCTCGCATTGGCCATAATGAATGAATCCACTGAAGCTTCACTGGATTTTTGCTTTTACATGAATTAATACGGAAAATGGTGGTTAAACAAGCTCTCACAATTCAAACTTGAAGAAGTCCCCAGGTGAGCGCGTTCTCACGTGGCTTATAAGGCCCGTGCACTGTTAATACTAGTGTGTTCCAATTCCGACCTCGAATCGCTTTCCTTCCGAGCTGTAACGACCGATCCACAGACGCTCGACCAACACCCAACAAATTCACTACCGACGTGCCTTCCGATGGAGGCTCAACCAGAAGAGATGGAAGTGGTCACCACCACAGATCTGGCTACCGCTACCAATGGGATCCCCGCCGACTTCGACGCGACGAAACCGAACATCGCCGATCTTGTCAAAACACCTCACAATACCCGTCTGTACCAAGCGACACAGACCCTGAAGAAACAGATCAACGAGCTTGTCGAATACCAGCTTGCGCATCCCAAAAACCCGAAACTCGCGACTCGCGAAGAGATGGATAACGAGAGGAAGATCTCGCGTGAGATCACCGCAAGGGAGAGACAGATTCGCATGCAGCTGTCGCTAGTGAAGGCGCTGTATCGACAAGGCGTCTTGAAGGTTAGGGAGGAAAAGGCGAAGACCGCCGATGATAGAGCCGTCGACGACGCTTTGATTCTGGGACTCCACAATCTCAAATACGAGGAGCAGTCTCTGCGGTCTGAAATTGCAGCTGCGGAGAACTACGAGTAAGAGCGCTCTTCCCACTATGCTTCCTAGTCGCTAACAGCTGCCATAGTCACAAGTACACTAAGCTACCCCTCATTTCCGCGGAAGAGTTCCTTGAGAAGTTCCCGCAGCACTCAGGCGCCTCCGAACACGATCTTATGATCGCGCGTATCGAGCAGGAACACCAAGACCGCGTGAAACTGGAAGAACGCCGACAAGAGAAGCTTAAGCAGAAGCAGAAGCTCATTGCTGAAGTCAAGAAGGGCAAAGATGATCTCACAAAGCTGGACAGCATGGTTGGGAAGCTTGTCGAGGCCTTGGAGCCCATACGCAAGGTGCTGGCAACAGAAGAGTAGGGCCAGAACCGGGCTTTCTTTTCTTGAGCATGCGGGCAGGTTGTGCTAAGATGAGATGCCGCAGGCAGAAGCAAGCTCAAGAGAATGCTAAAAAGCCGGATACCCCAGCCCCGAAAAATCACCAGCCAGTTCCGAGCTCAGCGAAGAGAGCGACTCAAAAGACCAAGGCAAAGAAGTCACCGGCCGCGACGGCTAGCCAAAGCTACAATCAGCTACCGATGAAGGGAAGAAGCCATGATCAAGTCAGTCCGGGTAGGCAGGGTGCAAGGCGACAGAGGAACAACGCCAGTGGATAACATGTAGGATACTGTGTGAATGAGGAGGCAGTCTGATGGGCTGAGAGCATTACACGGATAAGCTTTCGATGAAGGAGCCCTTCGGCTAAGGAGATACCCATTGTTTGCATTCTATAACGATGCAATACTAGCGCGGTTAAGAGAGAATCTAGACTGAAAGGGAAGACTGCCACCATTGACCCGTGACGAATGCTATATTACCATATGCACCTGTGACTCACGGGAGCAGGAGCGACTGGCGGGCGGCAGGCTTAGCCAAGTGCAGGGCTCCGACGGTATTGTCCAAGATTCCAAGCCGCCCGGATATACCAATGTAAACTCCGTAAAACGAAATTAGCGAAGCACTGGGAAACAAATACAAGATTTGGCACGCGAGTATTGACAAAATGATATGGTGAACGTGAATATCGAGATGGTGAACGGGAACTCCAGATGGTGAGAGTGCACTAGGTTAGCACGTTCTTTGAGATGGGGTGCCTGGGGGCGGTTTTATCTTATCTTAGCGGCTTGGCAACAGCTCTTACACTTCCGCGTCCCGCAACGCAACCCTACTCCTTCTACACGCTTCTTCGAACAAGTTTCACGCTGCCATGGCTTCTGTTTGCGGCGCGGTAGATGTTCTGAGCTTCTCCTCCCATCATATACAGGGAGACACTGAAAACATACAACTTGGAACTTCCGACTTACTTACAGATCTGTTCCGAGTCGATGCTGGAAGGGGGAGTGCGTCTGGAGGACGCGTGCAAAAGAGGCGAAAACTGGACCACAACATCAACGCCAGCTTACAGCCTGTGGATATGTTCGATACAAGTCAGAGCGTTGTTCTAGCTCATGTTGTTTTAGATCTGGTGTGTCCTCTGCCGCAGATTGTTAAATGTTCTCATTGCTGACCATTACAGCATCTACCCAAAGACTTCGAAGCAATCACCGTGCCAGATGGATCCCCTACCACGATCCCAATGTCACTAGATAGCATGAATTGCGTCGATGCGCAAGTATTTACATTTGATTTATGGAATTCTACCTTTACGAACGGCGTAGCTGTTGCCGCCACCTCGACTCCTGAGCTCCTCGAGAAGTTCTCGCCACTCCTCGAGACGGCCGCTTCGCTTTCTACGAACAAAGGAAATCGGACAAAGACGAGCCAAGAGCGCATTTTATTCTCTCGCTGTACATTATCGGCGCCAGCATCTGGGAAGCACTCGCTACAGCTGGCGCTCGAGGTTCGATGGACTCTTGGGTTGTCCGCCTTTGAGACGCGGGGTCAGAGGGCTACCGTACGCATGGATTTGAACACACTCTCAAAATATCTTCCGGATGACTCGAGCGAGACTGCCACACCCTGGGCACTCTCTGATTTTTACGATGCTGTACATGTTCCAGATGCGACCGAAGCTATTTCACCTCGTATTCAGGGGAACATGAGCGAGACGGAACTGTATCCATTCCAGCGACGAGCCGTCGGATGGTTACTGCGACGTGAAGGTGTTGCGTTCACAGCAGCCGGGGACCTTTCTCCACTCATGGACGACACCGCAGACATTACTCCCGTCTCATTTAAGGCCAAAAAGGATGCCACAGGCAGAATTTGTTACGTCAGTCTTTTGCGCGGCTTGATCGTCTCAGATCTGAACACAACCTGGAATGCTGCCCGAAACCTCCACGGCGGCATCCTCGCTGAAGAGATGGGACTAGGAAAGACTGTTGAGCTGCTTGCTCTGATATCCCATCATAAACGCAAAATGCCCGATGGAGTGATACACGACCCTTACCTCGGAAAGCTCGTCACGCCTTCTAGCGCAACACTCATTATCACCCCTCCTTCGATTCTCGAACAATGGAGGCAAGAAATCGCCACGCACGCGCCGGAGCTGAAAGTATTTCACTACAAAGGATTACCTTGCGCTTCGGCGTCCCAAGCAGAGCACGAAGAAGCCACGAAGGAACATTTACTACGATTCGACATAGTTCTTACTACGTATCACGTCTTGTCCAAGGAGATTCACTTTGCTACCCCTCCGCCGGATCGATCACTACGACGAGAGAAAGTTCACAAGCGCAGGAACAGCCCGTTGGTTGAAATCTCATGGTGGAGAGTATGTCTTGATGAAGCACAGATGGTAGAGAGCGGCGTGAGTCAAGCCGCTACTGTTGCTCGCATTATTCCCCGATGCAACGCATGGGCAGTATCTGGAACTCCGTTGCGCAAAGACATACAAGATCTGCGAGGTCTCCTTATATTCCTTCGTTACGAACCCTACGCTAGCTCGAAGACCCTTTGGAGTCGTCTAGACAAGTCCACTTTCCGAGCAATTTTCAACGAAATCGCCCTACGACATTCCAAGGACAAGATCCGTAACGAACTGAGTCTTCCACCACAGAAACGAGTCGTTATCACTGTTCCTTTCACAGCCATTGAGGAACAAAACTATTCCGAAATCATTCGGCAGATGTGCCAAGCCTGCTATTTGTCTCAGGAGGGTATACCTCTACGCGACGACAGAGGCCCTGACCACCCAGAAGTCGTGGAGCGCATGCGCGAATGGCTGGTGCGGCTACGTCAAACGTGCCTTCATGCACATGTTGGAAGACGGAATAAGAAGGCATTGGGTGCGCGAAATGGGCCGCTCCGGACTGTTGACGACGTGCTCGAGGTTATGATTGAGCAGAATGATACTAGCCTCAAAGCGGAAGCTCGCGAACTCATTCTGGCGCAGATGATGCGCGCGCACGTTCAAGCAAATGCTAAGAACATTGAGAAGAGAAGCGTAGTCGCACTACCTCTCTACCAGAAAGCATTGGAGAGTACACAGGGCTATGTAAAGATGTGCAGAGATGAGCTCGCTTTGGAGAAGACTAAGCTTGGCACAACTCCGGCCAGCAAGAACACCTCCTCTGAACTCTCAGACGACGAAGAGGACGATGAGCAGGGAGATAAGACGGGTCGGGTTGCTGTTCTCCAACGAAACTTGCGCTCATTCCTGGAGCTGGAGCACGCCTGCCATTTCTTCATTGGCAATATGTATTACCAAATACACTCCAACGAAAAGCTTTGCGAGCCTGGTTCAGAAGAGATTCAGCGACTGGAACAGCTTGAGAGTATGTCTTACGATAAGGCAAAGGAGATTCGGAAGGAGGTTCTCAAGCAACCACAGGGGCGTGCCCAAAGCCTCATGAATGCGATCGAGCCGGAACCCCCTTCATCTATATGCGAGATAGCAGAGCTTCCGGACCAAGGGGGCATTGAAAGTCGCCGCATTCTAGAGATGATGGACAATGTCGTGGACGTGCTGAACGCCCAGGTGGATCAGCTTCGAGCTTGGCGATTGAAAATCGTCAACATCTTGAAATCACCACTTGTCGACCAGGATGAAAACAAGGACATCACTGGCGATGAGTACGAAGATTCAACCAAGGTCCAGGACGAGCTCTATGTGTACATCATGGCGCTGCGCACAATCACTGCGGACCGCAACACAGCCATCAACGCTTTACGTGACAACCTCGTCGAATACGAGCTGAAAGATGCACTGAAGTGGACACGTGAAGAGGATGAGTCCAGGAGAGGCCACGCACCAGAGCTTGTAATCGAAATTGCGACAATTCGCGAGAAGCTCAAGCCCAAAGAGTCGGATGGATCCTTGAAAGGTGTCATCTCCGCTGCACGTTCGCTAATCACGACGTTGCAGTGGGGGGCCGATGCTGGGGACGTGAGAGCTCAAGGGGAGCTCGCCATCGCTAAGAAACACCTCCAACGCATCCAGGCAATCTCTACCGAGCAAGAGAAAGCCATCACTGAACTAGAAAAGGAGCAGGATCTATTTCGCGCCACCATGAACCAGCGCTTGGAGTTCTATCGACAGCTCCAGCATATTTCTGACATGGTCGCTCCGTGGAGAGAGGAGATGGATGAAGTGTTCGACGTCCCCGAGTATAACCGATCGATGGCTCTGACACAAACCAAAGAGAAGGCATTGGCAGGTTGGAAGACGAAGCACGCCTATCTCACCAATTTGCGTCGTGAAAACCAACAAGGAGGCGTGAAGCACGAGTGCATCATATGTCAGGACGATTTTGAGGTCGGCGTCTTGACCTCATGTGGACATAGGGTTAGTGATTCCATTGCGATAACAACGATCATAACTAACCAAGTTCAGTATTGCAAGGACTGCATCAGCCAGTGGTGGCATGAGAATCGCACGTGCCCGCTCTGCAAGCAGAGATTAAGCGCAAAGGACTTCACAGACATTACCTTCAAGCCAAACGAAATTACAGCCCAAGAAGAGAATCGGAATATACAAAGCCCATCTCAGCCTTCCTCGCCCTCGTCGGCCAATTCGTCCATCTACTCAGACATCAGTGGGTCGACGATGAAGGAGATCAAAATGATTGACCTCGATGGCTCATACGGTTCGAAGGTTGACATGATCGCCAGGCATCTCATCTGGATTCGTAGGAACGATCCCGGTGCCAAGTCTATCATCTTCTCGCAGTTTGCCGACTTTCTCGGAGTCTTGAGGGACGCTTTCAGGAAGTGGAAGATTGGCACGAGCGGAATTGGAGACAAAGACGGTATCAAGAAGTTTAAATCTGACCCGGCTGTTGAGTGCTTCTTGATGGACGCCAAGTCAGATTCATCGGGGTTGAACTTGGTCAACGCGACCTACGTCTTCCTTTGCGAGCCGCTCATCAACCCGGCGATTGAGCTGCAGGCCATTGCCCGTGTGCATCGGATCGGGCAGCAGCGCCCCACGACGGTGTTCATGTACCTAATCAGCGACACGGTTGAGGAAGCCATCTACGACATCTCGGTCGCTCGTCGTCTGGCGCACATGGGCCGAAACGCAAGCTCTCGATCAGGCTCAGCAACGCCCGCCCTGCAAGAGAAGACGCTCGATGCAGCCAACTCTATGGAGCTGGAGGCCACCCCGCTGAAGCAGCTTCTTGGCAAGAAGGGCGATGGGGAGGTTGTATTGGCGGACGATCTTTGGACATGTCTGTTTGGAAAGCCGCGGAAGCAGAACAGTGCCGTTTTGAATCGTGAGATTGGAAGGGAGTTGCGTGCGGGGGCTGCGGAGACCAGGGTTACTGTGAGAGCTGCTTCTGGTGCGGTGGCGCTGGTGGCATCAGGCCCAAGTCCAAGTGTGGGGGAATGATCTGGGCAGGTGGATGAATGGATTTGACGGATCTTAGGTGCAATATACCCCAACTCATTGACTAGTTATCACAACTTACACTTCCACTTGGAATTTGTCCATGTGATTCTTTTCGTGGGTAGGCGCCTCCAAGGCAGCTGGCTCATGACTTATTCATTGTGCTACCTCTTCTGATCACCTTTAATTCGCAATGAACGATCGAGGGTGTTCCGTCGAACGCGCCCATCCGGTATGTTTACGCGAACGTAGGCCAAGTGCCGACGGGCCTCCGACTCAAGGCGATTTTCGGAACAAGCGCTCAGCTGCCCGTATATTTTCAACGGCTTTGCGCGACACGCAACAGTCTCAGGCTGAAAGTGCCGCATAGGCGGTATGCACTGCAGTTGCTTACGTACAAAGGCGTCTTTTGATGTTACACACGGCTGAACTGGGCGTCTGTCATGCAGGCCATTTGCGACAGGCCGTTGCGACGTATAACGGGATCAAGGCGAGGAATGGTGATGTCACCATATCGCAGCATGCGCGCTGGCAACAATATGCAGCGTCTGGAGGCGTTTGGGACGAATGAGATGATACGGATCGCGCTAGTATGTAGGTCGATGTGACGGCAAGATGTGGATGATTGCGATCAGATAAAGTGCGTCGCTCGGGTTTTCGGAGGGCAGAAGGTCCCGGGCCCCGAGCAAGCCATACGGACGGCCAAGCAAGCCGATCCGTGTGACGATACACGGAGGCGTCATTTGGCCGGATTGCTGCCTGTATGCGTATGGACATGTAGGGGTGTCTCGTTCGTTTTCTTGATGGTGATCGATTGCATCAGGAGGGATGATGCAGAATGGCACATGGGAAGCCAGACCGCCGGTCTTCTCCACACCGGCGCAACCCCACTACAGCCCGTCTTTGTTGGGTCAGGGACCCGATCGCCGTGGAGACTGGTCCGCTAGATTTGCAGCTTCTCTCCACTGAACACATGGCAGGGGTACTACTAGGGTCTGTAAGTCTGCGAAGTACTTGTAAAGTCTGCGAGAAGTGTGCGCCGGAGAGTTTCCCATCCGCACGGCAAGTTTTTTGAGCACAGCAGCTGCAGATGCTCAGATGAGCTCAGATGAGCCACATGGCACCGTGTCACGACCATTCGCACTAGAGCTATCCCTCGCGAGCCATGCGAGATGAGGTCCCCAGGCAACCTCCATCTTGGCCCAGGCGGACGAAAAAGAGTTGGTCGCTACGCTTCATTAAGGAAGGTGTAACCGCATGGGCGGATTCGGGCTCCTTGACGGCGCCCGCACGGACCACACTGGTGATCAGGAGCGGAAAGCTTGTCTCTTTCTGTTTCGCTACTTGGATGAATCGGCGCGTCGGCGCCTCGTTTTCGCCCGGTCCAGGGCCGACGGTCTGAAGACGGGTGCAGCTTGTTCAGCCTTAGCGGTGTCCTGTCGAGGGGGGCTTTATATATATCGTCGCTCGTGTCTGCCTGTTTGGTTTTTTGTTCCCTGTTCATTCAGTTCAAGCTCCTTTATTCACCACTTCCTTACTTCGTTGGGTGTTTGGTAGCCAGCAAACACCATTTAATCCACAATTACGCCATCCACCACCCACATGAGTGAACAACAAGGCCATTTGCGGCCCATTTCCATGGCCGATTCACAGGCGACCACCATGGCGCCTTCTATGGTTGATGCGAAAGAACCTGCCGAGAATACCAGGCCACGGACTACCTCCACAACGCCCTCCGCGCGCCAAACTTCCACAGAGCTACCGCCCGCACCGATAGAAGACGAGAAAACTATGGGCGAGACGACGGTCGAGCATGCCGCCCCAGGCAATTCGGCAGACGACGAAGACGACAATTTCGAGTACCCTACTGCCTGGAGGCTCGCTGCCATCACCACGGCTCTCTGTTTGAGTGTGTTTTGTATGGCGTTGGTACGTACAATCATGATGGTTACACAGGTCGTCTCGCGCAGCAAGCTAATCGACACTTCAGGACAACACAATTATCGCGACCGCCATTCCCCGCATCACAGATCAATTTAAAGCCCTGAACGACGTCGGGTGGTACGGCAGTTCCTACCTCCTTACGACCTGCGCGACACAACTCATCTACGGCAAATTCTACACCTTCTACTCGATCAAATGGGTCTACCTCTCCGCCCTCTTCATCTTCGAGATCGGCTCCCTCGTCTGCGGCGTTGCGCCCAACTCCACTGCTCTCATCATCGGCCGTGCAATTGCCGGTGTGGGAGCGGCGGGTATCTTCAGCGGCGCAATCTTGATTGTCGCAAACACTGTGCCTCTGAGGAAGCGACCAGCGTACATGGGTATCATTGGTGGCATGTATGGAATTGCTTCGGTCGCGGGCCCACTGTAAGCCATCCCCACTTGCTCCACGCTCCCGGTACACCAAGCATTGTACTAATACGTGTATTAGGCTCGGCGGAGCTTTTACCGATCATCTCACTTGGCGCTGGTGTTTCTACATCAACCTGCCCTTCGGCGCCGTCACCGCCGCTTTCATCATTCCCTTCTTCAACATCTCCCGTCGTGGCGCCAAGTCCACGGCAACGTTCAGGGAGCAAGTCGCCAAGTTCGATCTCCATGGCACCGCCGTCTTCCTCCCCGCCATCGTATGCCTCCTGCTTGCTCTTCAATGGGGAGGTAGCCAGTACCCCTGGAAGAGCGCTCGCATCATCGCCCTCCTCGTCGTTGCCGCCCTTCTCATCATCACCTTCATCGCAATCCAGATCTGGAAGCAGGAGAACGCCACAGTCCCTCCGCGCGTCGTTGCAAACCGCAATGTCTGGGGCTCTGCTTGGTTCATCGCTATGCTGGGCGCCGCCTTCTTCGTCCTCGTCTACTTCCTACCCATCTGGTTCCAGGCCATCAAGGGCGCCAGCGCTACAAAGTCCGGTATCATGAACCTTCCCGCCATTCTCGGTCTCGTCATCGTGTCGATTGGCGCGGGAGGCCTTGTCACCTGGATCGGCTACTACACGCCTTTCATGCTGGCCAGCTCCGTCTTGATGACCATCGGTGCGGGGCTTCTTAGCACATTCGAGGTCGACACCAACTCCCCCAAGTGGATCGGCTACCAGTTCATCTTCGGTGCTGGCGTGGGTTTCGGCATGCAGCAGCCTCTCATCGCCGTGCAGACGGCGCTTCCCAAGGACGACATCGCCATCGGCACAGCCATCATCATGTTCTCGCAGACGCTCGGCGGCGCCCTGTTCATCTCGGTCGGCCAGAACGTCTTCACGAATCAGCTCATCAAGAACCTTGCCTCCGTCGTGCCGGACCTGAACCCGGCTATTGTGCGCAACACGGGCGCAACGGAGCTCAAGAGCGTGATTGAGGAGAAGTTCTGGAGCGGTGTGTTGATCGCGTATAACCAGACGCTTACGCAGGTGTTTTATGTGTCGGTGGCGACGGCGGCGATGTCCACCATTGGCGCGGCTTTCGTGCAGTGGAAGAGCATGAAGGGCAAGGAGATTACGATGGCGGCGGCTTGAATGCCGGCTTCGATTACACCACACTTCACAACACACACACACACGCACACACACACACACACACACACACACACACACATCACTGTTCACCGACATACTGACGTTTAATCTTATACCCACACCCGCACGAGTCGTCCGTCTCGAATCTACCTTCGACTCCACTCCTCACTACGCATTTTCCTTTTACACGATGCATTTCACTCCAGCATGTACAGCACAGCAGCGAGGCGTTTACAGCACGGCCGGATGTTTTGAAAGCTTTGGTCGGCATAATAGATATAATAGAACACAAAAGAAGGCGAGAAAGGCTCCATCAAACGGATCGGGCGCTCCACGAAAAAGTCGTTGGTTGACACAATGAAGTAGCTATCGAATAAACATGATAGAGAAGCAACATGCTCGACACCCTTGTCAACAACGTGCCGGTGATAGTGCATCTGCTTCCATCGCCTCCATTACATCATGTATAGTACGATGATCTGAACGTTATAATCTGCGACCAACATACTTGGCAATACTCCAGATGCTTTCCGCGTAATCTCGAATCCGAGGTACAGGGGTAGTCCGGCTTATCCGCGCTTGATGCAGGGATCGGAGCAGGCCAGAGAACGGCATCACATGTCAGGCGGTAAGGGAGGTATAAACTGCGTCGTAATTTCATGACATCGCGGCCACTAGTCTTCGACGTTACCCACTGATACCCCTATCGATGAGCTTTGCTGACTTGGTACCCTAGTCCTTGGGCTCAATCAGTTCCGGGATGTCCTGCGGTTTAGCCTTGCCCTCAAGAATATTGTACACCGCCGTAAAGAGCGGGAAATCAGCCTCGTGACTGCCCTGCCTGAGGAAGCTGTTGACTTCATAAGCTGTGCTGGTACCCTGCAACTTTTGCCCATTAAGCTCTGTCTGCTCGATCTCGTAGATGGATTTGCCGCGCTGAACGGCCATCTTTGCACAGCGAAAGTTACGGCCGCCCATACAGGAGGTCACCACGTCAGCGACACCGCAAGACTCTTCCGTGAAGGTGGAGGTCTTGACGCTATCCGGGAAGAAGCGCTTGCCAAATTTGACCATCTCGAGAATGCCAACGCGCATGACGGCTGCCTTGGCGTTGTCACCCCAGCCGAGACCGTCGACGAAGCCCGCAGCAAGGGCAATGATGTTCTTGAGGGCGCCGCTGAGAGACACGCCAGCCACGTCGTCGACTATGCGGACGTGGAAGTAGGGTCGGTGGAAGAGCTTGCGAATGTTCTCGTGGGACAGCGGTGGGTACTCATTTGGTAGCGGCTTGAGGAGCGCTGAACGAGCGCTAGGGACAGGCTTGCTGGGGGAGATGAGATCAACTTGCGAAGCCGTCGGTGAGCCCTGCGGGGTGGGCTGTCGAGAGTCTAGCGGAGGCGGGTCATATGCTACCGTGGTCTCGGAGTACTTCTCCTGCGCAATCTCGGTGGCAATGTTCGCTCCCGACAGGGCGCCGCAGTATATGTTCAGCTTCATGCCAATTGCCTCGGGCATGAGCTTGATGCCGTGCTCGCCGACGTCCACGCCCTTTGTGCAGCAAATAGCCCTGGCATATGGCACGATCTTGCCCGCCAGCTGGTCGCATACCCGTGGAATGAACTGATGCGGTAGCACAAAGATGAGCATTGTGGAGTCCTTGCACGCTTCGACCACATCGGCGACGGCGACGACATTGGAAGGGATGGTGATGTCGGGTAGGTACTTGACGTTTTCGTGGATCTTGTTGACGAGCTCCGAGAGCTTTTGCGGCCCGGTGGAGCTGGGGTCGTAGTGACGGGAGCCTTCGGGGATGGTGACTTGCTCCTCGTACACCCACATGTTCACCGTCTGCTCGAACAGATTCGGGTACGAGGTGACGTTCTCGGCGACAAGCTTCGACATGGTGGTACCCCTAAGCATCTGTCAGCTACTATGCCTACCTACCCCGCCAACAGCCCAGCTGCGTGAGAAGCTCACCAGTTACCAGAGCCCACCACGGTCACCTTGTGCTTCCGCTGCGCAGCGCCCAAGGTCGCCATGGTTGCCGAGCGAAGGTGTTGTTTTGGAAACTTGTATGTCGTGTGCGGGGTGAGGGTTGGTGGCGGTGGCGGTGGAGAGGGTGCGAAGGTAGCAAAGGTAGCAGTGAGGCGGCGGCACGGGCTGCAGCGGGTCAACGGTGGTAGTGGGCCCCGCAGAAAGGCGTGGGTAGCCAGCTTAAGTAGGCACTCGGGACTGTAGAGAATGCTCTTTCCCGGTGCAGGTGCGTGGCAGGCACGGCCTCGGTGAGGGCAGGGCGGCCAAGGGCCAAAGACCGAGGTTGCCTGTGACGCGGGAACGCCGAAGCTTCGGTTTAGGAAGGAGTGGAGTCGTCGTGAGGTGCGTGTGGGATTGTCGTGGAGCGCTGGTGGATCAAGATAGACATGGACAGCACAATGTTGGCACTCTTGTTGGAAGCTCGAAAAGATGCGATCACACGCATGGGTCGTCGTGCAGGAACCGGGTTTATCGGCTATGCACCTGCTGCGTCAGGCGTTTATCAGATCCCGGCCACCTGATCACCGCCCCAACACGAATTGGCCAATGCCATGCAACGGCCGCGCCACAGCGCTGGGACTTTTCACTTTGATCACTTTGATCACTTTGTTTCAAGTTGAGTAAACTTCAAGATGGACACCCGACAAACATGGGGAATACACGGTGATGCGATAGCCTCTTCGCGACGCATGGCTGCGCGCAAGCGCCCTGTCCAAGGAATCTCGAGTGCTCAAGCGCTTGGCGACGTGTCGTAGCGCATGTTGGGACTTTAGTGGCAGCAAATGCAAACAATGGCAGACATGTCACACAACAGTGGCAAGCAATGGATGAAACTAGCGAAACTGTTCAGATGGATATATGCCTAGCCGTCGTAACCTCGTATTAGACTCCTCCTCATGCGTCCCCGCCGTGCTGATACCATGCAAACGGACGCCCATGTGACCACATAACTCCATGCTCGATAATGCTGGAGAGGCTAAGCCCGTCAAGTGATGCCAAAGCGCAGCGCACATGCGTAGCCATGCCCAGATACCCATTACTTCTCAGTCCCCATGGAACCAGTCCAATCCCCATCTCGCCCATTCCCGTTTATAGAGCGATACCGAAGACGGCGACGAGGCCACCGGCGAGGATGGGAAGACCGAATTCGCGGGCCATGTTCATAGCCGCAGCCCCCGGCGTCTCGCTGGTAGCACCGCTTTCGCCGCTGGAGGTGGGGGACGGAGAGCCAGACGAAGTGCGCGAAGAGACGGGGCTTCCGGAGCTGGTGGGGTCCACTGACTTGCCATCGGCCGTGAGGTTGCCGCACTCCGAGGTCTGGATGTCTTCGCAGTTGCGCTTCCACTCGGCGCTCTGGAAACCGTCGCCGGCGGCAATGACACACTGCCTGAACCATTCGCGGCACTGCAGACCAGGGACCGACTGCTGGTAGATGTTCATGTCGGGCTCGGTGCCGTTCCTGCACTTGCAGGTGAAGTCGAGGGTGTCCTAGAGGGGCGTGTTAGCAACATGGGCATACCAATGTGCCGCGGATGCACTCACGTCGTCGCAGTCGTTGCCCTTGGCGGCAATGTCGCCCTGGGTGCCGCAGAGGTCGACGCAGGTGTTCTGGTTGGCGTTGCACCACTCCTCCTTGACGGTGCTGTTAGGAGCCGTCTGGGGAGTGCAACATGTCGGGAAGCCAGTCGGGAGGTCGCTGGTCGCATTCTGGGCAGCGGCAAAGCCGGCAAAGGCCGTGGTGGCGACGATGAGGGTGGAGTACAGCATGGTGAAGAGTGCCGAATGTATCAATGGCTGCGCGAAGGATGTGTTAGTGTGACGGAGGCAATGGAGAGTGTGGAGGGCGAGGCGGGCGGCGAGGCGGGCGGCGGCAGGACTTACGACGAGATGGGATGTTGGGTGTGGGGTGGGATGAGGGTGCGAGGATAGGGCGCGCGATGCTTTAATACTGTGTTTGGGACCTGCCCGGAACCTGGACCGCTGCCCGGGAGGCAATCGCAGGTCACCAAAGCGGCTAGCGTGCGTAGTGAAGCTATCTGGCTCAGACACGGACGGCAGGCTCTGCTGCCATCGCCCGCGGCTCCCATGAACTATGAGATTGCTACAATTTCACTGCCTGGCCCTCGGCCTGCCTGGCTTCTGTTCGTCTCTGCCCGTCGTCTGCCCGTCTTCTGCCGGTCCCTTTTGCCTGGAATGCTGCTCGCTAGCCGTGCGTGCAATTGTTTCAGCGCGCTCTCCCACCTCGCACGCCACATGTTTGGAGCCCTCTGCGCAGGCCCGTTATGCGCCGTCCAGAGCATTCGCTAGCGCTTCGACAGCTCCACCGCTGGCTGCCGGACTAGGCCATGGACGCCTATATTGTATGCACACCCGACGCGTAGTCGTCGGGTAGACTGTGTAGTGGTGCGTGGTGCATTCCGCATCAGACATGGATGCGGCCAGCCACACAGGGCGGCAACAGGACGCGTCGCCTCCCGTGCATTCGTACGCCGACACGGCCCCGCGTGTTGATGGTATGCTTTTGCCATGGAAACCCGGCCGAATGATTGGCTTGGGCCGCTCGGTGGCCAGTCCTCCACAGGCATTCGGCGGGCCGTGAGGCAGCTGCAGCGCGCTTGTGTGCAGCCATGGCTTCAGTTTTTGCGGGCCGGCTTCGTCGCAGATGTGCAGCGCCGGGTTGCACATGGCGTCGCACAAGGACGACGCAAGAGTGTCTCAGAGAAGCGTACGATGGTGTCTACAAGGGCCCAAGTTCCCCCTGTCGTCCATGAGACGATATATCCATTGCGACCGAAATTGTCACTGTATTTCCGGATTTTGCAGCGTGGCACGAGCTCCTTTCTGCATCCGGCCTAGTCGTGCATTCAATAACCTTAGCGCTGCGAGTGCAACGTTCGCCCGACGTTCTCAACTCCACCAAAACTCCACCCAAGACTCAAGACTCAGACTCACGCACCGTCACCAAGTCCATGTCGAGTATCGTCTGCCGTCTTTCCGTCCCACCTTTCGGGATCACGTGTCGGATGCTATACACACTTTCCACATAAATTGTCCAGCACTCGAGAAGTCGCTGAATCGTGAGCGTCATCTCCGTCCGATCAAGCACAGGCCCCAAGGAGGAAGGAGCGCGATATGCACAGGCAAGGAAGGAACCATACATGCGCCATCGTACGTGCTCAACCAACGGCGCAACACCTCCGCCTATCCTGTATTGCTACTCATCGCTATCTGGAACCTGCCACGGATCAAGGCTGGCTGCGGAATCGAGAGGCGTCGCCTTGATTGCCATCCGCTGTCAAGACCGCCTCATTTCCCAGCACTGACTTCTACCTCGGCAGCACTAGTTCCGGATGACCCGTCGTGCACCTCTTCCTCCTCTTGAGGCCACCATCTCTGCGCTCCTTTCGACCACTCTCGCGCGTAGAGGACGCGGATGGTCAACGCTGTAACGATCAGACTCGCGCTCAAAAAGCTGACAGTAATGAAGCCCTTTTGGTACTCTGGCGCTTCGACCTGCTGCCAGACGATCAGTGGCAACCACGTCTGGACTACGTAAGCCATCTCGTTCATGGACGCGATGACAATGGCGCGCTCTTCGTTGTCAAAAGTGCAGATCTCATGGGCCCAGCTGTCAGGGTCAGCTATATGAACATTCGCAAGAGATGAAACACCTACGCCATGCAAAGACCCGACAAGCCGCCTCCCATCCCGGACAGAGCGAAACATGCCCACTTCCACTTCATCGGTATGTCCCATATCGCCAGGGACACATAGCACATGATGTTCACCAACCCGCCAAAAACGATGGGCGGCCATCTGGCTCCCTTCAGCACACTATCGCTCGTCCAAGCATACGCCAATGTCGAAACAACTTGCACTGCGTTCGCAATCGTCGGATACGTGTTGATCTGGGAGACAGAGTACTTCGGGTCTTTCGATGCCTTCAAGAACTGCTGGAATACTGGCTGGGCGCCTGCACCCCCGTTGTTGAAAAAGACATACAGTAGTGTTAAGGCGTAGATGTGCCACGATGTCAGAATCTTCCGGATCTTGTTCTTAGTATACGGTTGCCGCTTCTGTCGCCCCTCGAGCTCCATTCGCTTTTGCGCAAATGCCACCTCTTTCTCGGTCAGGTAGAAGGGTCGCGAGATCTCGGGGACGTCGGGTAGCACCCAGTAGCCCGCCAACGCAATCGGCAAGGATATCACCCCGTCGATGATGAATAGCCACTGCCAGCCCGCAAAGCCGCCTTTCCCACCCAGCTTATACACACCCGCCATCAGATACCCGGAGAACATAGTCGCGATGGCCGCACTCGTGTGAAAGATGCATGACCGCTTCGCAAGTTCCTCTTTGCGGTACCACGATCCGATGATGTATTGCATTCCCGGATAAAAGGTGCTTTCAGCGAGACCGATGAAGAAGCGCAGGATGTAGATAGTCCTGGCGGTTTTGGCGCGAGAGAGCGCAAAGGTAAGGACGGACCATGTCACTTCCATGGTCGGTATCCATATGGAGGGCCGGAAGCGTGTTAAGATGATGTTACTTGGGAGTTCACCGATAACGTAGCCAATCGTCCAACAGGTTTGCATGTAGTTAAGCTCATTGTGGTATAGACCAAGGTCTTCCTTCCTACGACGCGGATCAGCACTTGAAACATGTTCGAGTGAGGCTGCTCACATTCCCGAGACGAAAGCGCTGTTGATGTTGGACTGGTCGAGGTACTTGATGAAGTATCCTATATCGATCAGCAATCCACAACGAGCGTCGCAGGAACATAGACACTGTACCGAGACTCGCAAAGGTGAGCAATGCTGCGTCCAGCTTGAACATGAACCATCGCTCCTCTTTCGGCTTGTCTAGGGTATCCCACACATAGTAATACCACTTCTTCTTCTCTCCGACCTTTTCCTCTCGAACACGCAGAGAATGCGTATCAACCACTCGCTCATCGGTTTCGATATCCAAGGAAGCCCCCATCATGAATAGAAGGGGATCGTAGGTAGTTGAGGGTCACTACACCGTCCGGACAAGCATCACTCTTATCATACAAGCACTTTAAGCTTCGAACGGGCCGAAGCGTAGAGCGATATGGCTGACGCGAGACAGGGGCATGATGGCGATGTGGCGGGTGAACGTGTCGGCCATCGCAGCGGCTTCCCCTGTTTGGCTATACATGCAGTGCTGGGTGGTCGCTCATGGCGTAATTGCAGGCTCCAAATGTGTAGTGCATTAGCCATACATGGGTTGGGGTTCTCCGCGACTGGTATGCGGGGTTCGGTTAGGTTGTGCTACGGGATCAGCGGGTCGTGTAGTGCAATTGGGGGTACAGATGACGTGCGATGTCGGTTATGGGTGGGGTGGGGGTACGGAGATAAGATGCTCTTGATAGGAAATAGTGGATTGTTTGTCTCTTGAT